>Ga0210049_1000155_pt1 | contig 48808 bp, 37 predicted proteins | sample CryGeyCG2014_300_2_FD_183964 | JGI IMG/M metagenome (GOLD analysis project Ga0210049, IMG submission 183964) | Groundwater microbial communities from aquifer - Crystal Geyser CG06_land_8/20/14_3.00 (SPAdes) (version 2) | ecosystem: Environmental > Aquatic > Deep subsurface > Groundwater | place... | reverse complement strand
CGAGGATGGTCGCTGCCGGGACAGCCGCCCATTCGGATCACGCCCGCGGTGTAACCGAGGTTTTTTTGGCTGCGGCGAAGGGTGAGGTTCCGGGGTTTGAGATTAAGGATGAACAGAAACTTTATCAGGTAGCCATGGACTTTGGTGTGGATGTGGGCGACCGCTCGGTCAAGGAGATCGCGATCGAGGTGGGTCATAAAGCCCTTGCTGAATTTGGCCGCCAGGAGGGAGAACTCCTCTTCGTCAAGAGGGCTCCTCTCAAAAGGCAGGAGATATGGAGGAACCTGGGGGTTGTCCCACGAGGGATCGATCGGGAGGTCGTGGAGTTGATGCATCGAACCCACATGGGCGTAGATCAGGATTATAGAGACATCTTGATGGCTGCTGCCCGGACAGCTCTGGCCGATGGCTGGGGAGGTTCGATGATTTCCACCGAACTTCAGGATGTTCTCTTTGGAAATCCAGTTCCTGTATATGGGCAAATCAATCTTGGCGTGCTGAAGAAAGATGAAGTCAACGTGATCGTTCACGGCCATGAACCTCTCCTCCCCGAAATGTTGGTGAGTGCGGTGAGTGACCCTGAGATTCAGAAAGCAGCCCGGGCAGTAGGAGCAAAGGGCGTCAACTTGGCTGGAATGTGCTGTTCGGCCAACGAAATTTTAATGCGTCATGGCATTCCTGTGGCTGGAAACTTTTTGCAGCAGGAGCTGGCCATCGTCACTGGAGTTGTTGATGTGATGACCGTGGATGTCCAGTGTGAGATGCAATCTCTGGCACAAGTGGCCAAGTGCTACCACACCAAGCTGATTACCACTTCAGCCAAAGCCAAAATTGAAGGAGCCATGCACATTGAGTTTGATGAACATCGGGCTCCTGATGTGGCGAAAAAGATTCTGATGGAGGCAATTCAGAACTTTAAGAACCGCAAGCCCAATATGGAAATCCCTTCTGACATCACGGATCAGATCGTAGGATTCAGCCACGAAACGATTAATTACTTGCTGGGCGGTGTCTACCGAGCTTCTTACCGACCCTTGAACGACAATATCATCAATGGCCGGATTCGAGGAATTGCAGGGGTGGTCGGCTGCAACAATGCTCGTGTCACGCATGACGATCCGAACCTGACTTTGATCAAAGAATTGATCAAGAACGATGTGATCGTACTTTCAACGGGGTGCGCTGCCATGACTGCAGGAAAACAAGGCCTCCTCACCCCAGAGGCGGCAAGACAATTTGCCGGAGATGGACTGGCCTCTGTCTGTGAGGCAGTGGGTATCCCTCCGGTCCTTCACATGGGCTCCTGTGTGGATAACAGCCGAATCCTGATGGCTGCCACCGCAGTGGTCAAAGATGGAGGTTTGGGAGATGATATCAGCGACCTTCCAGCGGCCGGCGCTGCTCTGGAATGGATGAGTGAGAAGGCGATCGCCATTGGCCATTACTTTGTGGCTTCAGGGGTTTTCACGGTATTCGGAACCACCTGGCCAACCACAGGAAGCCAAGAAGTGACCAAACTTCTCTTCGAGGAGTTTGAAAATACGTTCAAAGGAAAATGGGGGTTTGAACCCGATCCCATCAAGGCAGCCAAATTAATGATCGAACATATCGACAAGAAAAGGAAAGCCCTGGGGATTGACAAAACCAGAGAGCGTGTCCTCTTCGATATGGCTAAACGTCGTGAATTGGATGCTGCCTAATGAAAAAAACGTGACCGTCGTCCGCGACCGTGTCCGCAAAAAGATTTAAAGTACGGACACGTGACACGAGACACGGACACGACTAAAAAGAAGGAGGAATATAACGTGTCAAAAATAATTGCATCTGCAGCGATAAGAGGATCTCATAAGATTGTGGAAAAGGCTGAAAAGAAATATGAAGAAGCCCTCAAAAAGTGGGGACCCAATCAAGATGTGGGTTTTCCAAACACCGCTTACTATCTCCCGGTCATTTATGCGATCCTTGGAATCCCCATTCAAAAGTTGGCTGATATGAAGCCAGTATTGGACCGATGTCGAAATCTATTACCACCATTGGTTAAGGAAAAAGTCTGTCTTCCCTATCTGGCGCCTGCCCTTGACGCGGGGATGGCGACATTCTTTGCAGAAGAGATCATTGAAGCCATCCGCTACTTGGAGGATCCCAACTTCTATACGAAGCAGGAAGATCCTTTACCCAATAATATCTGGCTGGGAGCCGCTGATGATGTCATCTTCCGGAAAAGAGGAATTGAGTTTGTGGATGGAACAGCGCCGGGATTTGCAGCCATCGCTGGCGCGGCGCCCACCCCGGAGATTGCCAAAAAGATTGCCACCGAGCTTCAGGAGAAAAACCTTTACATCTTCATGTGTGCCGAAAATGAAGGGAAACGTTTCTCAGAACAATTGGTGGAGGCAGGCGTTCAGATCAGCTGGCCAACAAGATTGGTTTCCTATGGACCAGATATCACAGCAGCGGTTTTCGCCATGGGATTTGCCTGCCGTGTGGCTATGGCTTTTGGAGGAATCAAACCCGGAGATTTTCGTAAAAATTTAATCTACAACAAGGACCGTACCTTTGCCTTTGTCATGCCCATGGGATTTGTGACGGATGAGTGGTATGCTAATGCCGCAGGCGCCATTAATTGGGGATTCCCAACCATTGCGGACACTCCCATTCCTGAAGTCCTTCCCACTGGAATCTGTACCTATGAACATGTCGTTTCCAATGTGCCTCATGAGCAGATTGTTCAGAGGGCAGTGGAAGTGAGAGGATTAAAAGTCATGATCGCCGAGGTCCCCATTCCTGTCTCTTACGGTCCTGCCTTTGAAGGCGAACGGGTCAGAGGCGAGGATATCTATTTAGAGTGCGGTGGAGGAAGAACCCATGCTGTGGAATGGGTGACTTCCAAGAACATGGACGAGGTCGAGGATGGAAAGGTTGAAGTCATCGGTCAAGACTTAGATAAGATACAGCCACCAGGTCAACTTCCTCTCGCCATTGTCGCAGAAGTAGCGGGACGACAGATGCAAGAGGACTTTGAGCCGATCTTGGAGCGCCAGATCCACCATCTGATCAACTACGCCCAGGGGATTATGCATATCGGCCAGAGGGACATTGCCTGGCTACGAGTCGGGAAGGGAGCAGTAGAGAAGGGATTTCGGCTCGCCCATCTTGGCAAGATCCTCCATGCAAAGTTCCATCAGGACTTTGGAGCCATCTTCGATAAAGTTCAGGTCAAAGTCTTTACGGAAAAAGAAAAGGTTGATCAGATGCTTGAGCAGGCAAGGGCCGTCTACCGGAAAAGGGATGCCCGTATTGAAGGGATGGCCGATGAAACGACGGACATCTTCTACTCTTGCACCCTTTGCCAATCCTTTGCACCCAACCATGTCTGCGTCATCAGTCCAGAAAGAACTGGACTTTGCGGCGCTTACAATTGGATGGATTGCAAGGCCGCGTTTGAGATCAATCCCACGGGACCGAACCAGCCTGTTGCCAAGGGGGAAATGATTGATACGAAGTTGGGGCAATGGAAAGGGGTCAATGATTTTGTGTTTAAGGCCTCTCGTCAGAAGATCGATCATTACAACTTTTATAGTCTGATCTATGATCCGATGACCACTTGCGGTTGTTGTGAATGTATTGCTGCCGTCCTTCCGATGTGCAACGGTTTGATGACCGTGAACCGAGACTTTATTGGGATGACCCCCTGTGGAATGAAGTTCACCACCCTGGCGGGTTCTGTCGGCGGCGGCGCCGTCACACCGGGTTTTGTAGGCCACAGCAAATACAATATCACCCAGAGGAAGTGGCTGGTTGGAGACGGAGGAATCAAGCGGTTGGTTTGGATGCCCAAGATTCTCAAAGAAGAGATTGGAGAGCGGTTAAAGAAACGAGCGGAAGAGTTTGGCATTCCAAACCTCATGGATATGATTGCAGATGAGACCATTGGGGTGACGGAAGAGGAAATTCTTCCCTTCCTGACAGAGAAGAATCATCCAGCACTCTCAATGGATCCGATTCTCGGATGATAATAAATACGCAGAGCGCCCGCTGTAGGGAACGGTTTTAAACCGTTCCCTACCCTATGCGCTTTGAGATGGATTTGAATGAGAAAGGAGAAGATATCATGGGACTGACGGGAATCCAAATCTTTAAGCTATTACCCAAAACCAACTGTAAGGAGTGCGGTGTCCCAACTTGCCTCGCTTTTGCCATGAACTTAGCAGCGGGAAAAGCGGAATTGACCTCCTGTCCCTATGTGTCAGAGGAGGCAAAGGCCATGCTCTCTGAGGCGGCGGCTCCGCCCATTCGGCCTCTCGCCATTGGCTCGGGTGAAAATGTGGTCAAGGTCGGCGGGGAAACGGTTTTATTCCGTCATGAAAAGACCTTCGTCAACAAACCCGGTTTTGCTATCTTAGTGAGCGATACCCTGCCAGAGGCTGAGGTCAATGCGCGCCTGAAACGCTTCAAGGAATTGAAATATGAAAGAGTTGGCCTTACCTTGCGGCCAGAGTTGGTCGCGGTCAAGAACGATTCAGGAGATTCTGGAAAATTCGAAGCCTTGATCAAAAAGGTGAAGGCCGAAACCGATGCTGGTCTCATCCTGATGAGCGGTAAGGTGGATGCCTTGACGGCAGGGGTGAAGGCCTGCGCTGATCGTGTTCCATTGATCTACGCTGCAACCAATGGCAACAGCGATGCCTTAGCCAATCTGGCCAAGGAGAACAAATGCCCGTTGGCGGTCAAAGCTGATAATATTGATACCTTGATCGGACTTTCAAACAAACTGACTGCCGCAGGTTTAAAAGACCTCGTCATTGATTCTGGATCGAGGACCCTTCGCAAAGCCCTTGAAGATCAAATCTATATCCGCCGGGCAGCCCTCCTCCAAAAAAACCGCTCCCTTGGATTTCCAACCATCGCCTTCCCCTGTGAAATGACCAAAGATCCGATGAAGGAGGCCTTGATTGCGGCAACCTTTGTGTCGAAATATGCCGGCATCATCGTTCTCTCGGACTTTCAGGGTGAAAGCCTCTTCCCCCTCCTCGTGGAACGGCTGAATATTTATACTGACCCACAGCGGCCTATGATGATGCAGCAAGGAATCTACCCCATTGGCAATCCAACAGAGGACTCTCCAGTTCTCATCACCACCAACTTTTCCCTAACCTACTTTATAGTCTCCGGTGAGGTTGAATCGAGTCGAGTGGCGAGCTGGCTTCTGGTAATGGATACCGAAGGCCTCTCTGTTCTGACCGCCTGGGCAGCAGGGAAATTCGTGGGCGATGCGATCGGCGCCTTCATCAAAAAAAGCGGCGTCACAGAAAAAGTCAAACATCGCCGGGTGGTCATTCCTGGAGCCGCTGCAGCCGTGAGCGGAGACCTCGAAGAAGAATTAGGGTCGGGATGGGAGGTTAAGATCGGACCAAGAGAAGCCGCTCACATACCAGCCTATCTCAAAATGGGAACCTAATACCGCGATAAAAGGGTCCAAGGGGTCCAGGGTTCATGGGGTCAAGCAAGAAAACTTGAACCCTTGAATCCTCGAATCCTTGACCCCTGATAGAATTTAGAAGGAGGATACCTATGTTACGTGTTGGAGAAAATCTCAATGTGATGGTCAAAAAGATTGGAACCGCAATGAAGGATAGAGATCCTAAGCCCATCCAGGAGTTGGCCATTGCTGAGGCCAAAACTGGCGTTGATTTCATTGATATCAATCTTGGACCTGCCCGAAAGGGCGGAGGAGAGTTGATGGAGTGGGTGGTCAAAACCGTCCAAGAGGTGGTCGATACTCCTCTTTACCTCGACACGATCAATGCAGAAGCCATTGAGGCTGGGCTCAAAGTTTACCGAAACAAAAAGGGAAAGGCTGTGATCAATTCGATCATGGCCCGTCCTGAAAGCATGGATGCTAAATTTCCCATCGCAGCGAAATATAATGCAGGAGTCGTTGCTCTTCTCTGGGGCCCCTCCGGTCTTCCTCGAGATGCAGACGAAAGAGGAGTGCTGGCTGCAGAATTGATGCAAAAGGCCCTAGAATTTGGGATTCCAGGTGAGGATATCTGGATGGATCCCATTGTCACCCCAGTGACCAGCCCACAAAGCCAGGTTCAGGTCCCGAGTTGTATCGAATTTATGAAGATGTTCAAGGACCTTCAAGAAGTGCTCCCTGGAATGAGATCAACCTGCGGTCTTTCCAATGTATCCAATGGAGCCCCAGAACACCTGAGGCCCATCCTCAACCAGACCTATATGATGATGCTCGAAAGATATGGCATGGCTTCTGCCATCGTGGATGCCTTTGACGGGGATCTCAAAAAATTTTCATCGGGGGGGCGACCAGATCTCCAAAAACTGGTCTACCGTGTCATGGATGGGGAGGAGATTAATCTCAAATCCCTGAGTAAAGAAGAAGCCGATTATGTGAAGACCACCAGAGTCTTGATAGCCAAAACTCTTTACTCTGATTCATGGCTGGAACTCTAAATTGAACAAGGAGCAATGGATTGGCGGAAAAAGTCGATCTATCTTCGGGTGGGGAAGTCCTGATCATTGGTGGAGGAATTTCTGGAATTACGGTAGCGTTGGAGTTAGCCCGGTCGGGAATTCCCTCTACACTTATCGAAAGAGAACCTTCCTTGGGAGGGCTCTCTGCCTCTTTCTGCTGTAAGGCTTCAGAGTCTTGCAATAAGTGTTTTGCTTGTGTGGTGGACAAAAGGATTTCCGAGATTTATCAACGCCAGGACATTTCTATCCTGACCCAAACCGAAGTGATCGGCGTGAAGGGGAATAGGGAGAAACATCAGGTATCTTTAAAAAAGGGAAAGGAAAAGATCGATTTAAAAGTTTCCGCCATTGTGATTGCTGCGGGAATCAATCCTTTTGACGCCTCTCAAAAAGTGGAATACGGATATGGCCGGTTCAAAAATGTGATCACCGCCAAAGATCTCGACGAGATGCTTCGACACCGGGGAACCATTTCCCGCCCCTCTGATGGAAAACTCCCAAAAACCGTTGCCTTCTTTCAATGTGTGGGGAGCCGTGATGAGTCCATAGGAAACCTTTATTGCTCTCAGGTCTGCTGCGCCTATGCGCTCCGCCTGATCAAAGCCGTTCGTTACCAAACTCCTGAGGTGAAAGCAACTTTTCTCTATATGGATATTCAGCCTGCTGGGGCATCCTTTCAAGAGTTCCTCGCTTCTTGTCGAGAGGACAAAGGAATCCGTCTCATCCGAAGTCTTCCCTCTAAGGTTTATCACTCCCCTCTTTCTGATACACTGAGGGTTAGATTCACAGATCCTGAAAGGGGAGAAGTCGTGGAAGATTCCTTCGATCTCATTGTTCTCTCCGTTGGGATGGTGTTGAGCAAGGAGGCCAAACGCCTCACAGAGCTCTTCAGGTTAAGCCTGACAGAGGATGGCTTCATCGCCTCCCCTCCAACCCAAACCGGCGTCTTTGTCACGGGGGCTTGCAGTGGACCCAAGGATATCGACCGTTCAATTCTTCATGCAAAATCAGCTGCCTTTCTCGTCCAGCAACATCTGAGCGGGAGGTTTTAAATGCCTCAAATCGGGATTTTCATCGACGCCTTGCAGGGATCAATCCCTGCTTCTTTCCGAGAAAAAATATCTGACTATGTAAAGAAACTTCCAGGAATTGCCTTTTGCATCGAGGAAGAAAACCTCGCCTCATCCGAGGCCTTGAACAGAATGGGGAAGCGTCTCGAAGCAGGAGGGTTAGATGGGGTCGTCATTATGGGAGGGAGCCCAAAACTTTATGAGGCTTCGTTCCAAAAATTAAGACATCCCCTGCCCTTCAATCCCTATCTTTTTGCTGTGGCCAACATCCGCGAACAGGCCCTCTGGATGATGGTGGAGGAAGAGGCGGCTCTGGAGAGAGCAAAAACAATCATTTCCAAAACCATTCGCGCTGTCTCCAATTCCAAGCCCATTGAGACCCAATCCCTCCCTTTGAAACCTGAGGTATTAATTCTCGGAGGGGGGGTCACTGGAATTTCGATCGCCCAGGAATTGGCCAAGTCAGGCCTTCATATCTTCCTTTTGGAAAAGGGAAACCATCTGGGTGGAAAGGCATTAGAGCTACATAAATTTTATAACCGCCCTTTAGAAGTTCAAAAGTGGATGGATGAAAAGATTTCCGAGGTGAAGAACAATCCTCAAATTACCCTTTTCACCCATACAGAATTAAAACGCCTGGATGGACATCTGGGTAGATTCCAAGCCAAAATTCAAGGCCCCGATCGAACGGAAACTGTTCTCTCCGTCTCAGCCATTGTCGTCGCCACAGGATATGCTGCGAAGCGGGAAACCAAAGGGATCTACAGCCATAAAAGGGTCACGGTTTTCCCAGAAATGGAGAAACTCCTTTCCGAGACAAAAGGCCCCTCTCTTCTTTGGGATGGGAAAAAAGTTGAGATGGTGACCTATTTCCTCGACGGAGTCAATGAGGATATCAAAGTCGACTCAATCAATGCGGTGAAACAAGCGCTCCTCCTTCAAGAGGCCTTTCAGTGTCAGGTGGCCATCCTCTGTAAAGACATGAAAGTCGCTGCTGATGGGATGGAGCGCCTTTATCGAAAGGCAAGAGAAAAAGGTGTGCTCTTCTTCAAATATGAAGAGCCTCCTAAGCTTTCCATCGTCAACGGTCAGATTCAGGTTGATGTCAGGGATACCGCCGCCATTCAAAAAAAGGAGCAATGGCCGGTCTCCATCCTCTCCGATCTCGTTGTCGTAGGGGAAGCCTTCGTCCCCGCACCGGAGACTGAAAGCCTCTCTGGACTTCTCAAAATCCATTTGGGGAACCGGGGCTTTCTTATGGAAGATAATCCTCAACTTCTTCGTGTTCGATCAAACCGAAGGGGGATTTTCGTGGCAGGGGCTTGCCGATTCCCCCAGGAGGTTTCAGAATCGCTGATCGAGGCGAGGGCAGCGGCCCAAGAAGTGATGGCCCTCCTTTCGAAAGGGACCTACATCTACGATCTCGCTGTAGCAGAAGTGGACCCTAAAAAATGTGCGGTCTGCTATACCTGCCCGAGACTTTGTCCCCATTCTGCCATCACTGTCGAAAAATACGGAGAGAGAAACGTCTATATTATATCTGGAACAAGCCAAGAGACAAAATGGGGGGCGGCTAAAGTTGACCCGGCCTCCTGTTATGGATGTGGTATCTGTGTGGCCGAATGTCCAGCAAAGGCCATCACCCTTCGGCATTTAACCGACGAACAGATCTATGCCCAGATGGGATTGATGGAATAATGGAATATTGGAATGATGGAATAATTGGGAAATCCTGTAACTCAAGGCTTTAGCCTTGACAACGATGGAGTGGGTGGATGTCATCCTTTGATCCTAAAATTATCGCTTTTTGTTGCGATCAATCCGGATATCCTGCTGCGGACATGGCAGGGACTTTAAAACTAAAACTTCCAAGAAATATAGAAATTGTCCGCGTTCCTTGTGCAGGTCGCATCGAGACGATCTATCTCTTAAAGGCTTTGGAGAAAGGCGCGGATGGTGTCCTGGTCTTCGCCTGTTATGAAGAAAATTGTCAGTTCCTCAGGGGGAACCTACGCGCGAAAGCCCGCCTGGCCTATGCCCATCGGATGTTAGAGGGGATCGGTTTGGAAAAGGAAAGGGTTGAAATCTGCCACCTTGCTACAAACAGCGGGGTAAAATTTGTAGAGACCCTTCGTCGAAAATCAGAGCAATTAAAAAAAATGGGGCCGAACCCAGCCAAAGAAAGTTAATGTCAAATGTCAAAGCTCAAATTTCAAATCAAATCTGAATTTCAAATTTCGTAATTCAGGGCTTTAGCTCTGAGTAATATCAACCCTAAAGGGTTGAGTTACGCATTTTGGAATTTGACATTCATTTGACATTTGGAATTTTTATTTTAGGAGGATTAGATGATCAAAGCCGAACAGAAACCTATCGATGAAATCCTGAAATACCTCAACCCCTACAATAAGATTTTGCTTTCAGGTTGCGGGGCCTGCGTCACCGTTTGCCATGCTGGAGGCGAGAAGGAAGTTGAACTGCTGGCCTCTGGTCTCAGAATGGCAAGACAGAAAATTGGGAAAAAGATAGAGGTCCTGGAAGTAACGCCTGCCCGGCAGTGTGAGCCGGAGTTCGCTTTAGAGTTGTCCGAAACGATCGAGAAAGTGGAAGCAGTCCTCTCCATCTCCTGTGGAGTGGGCGTCCAGACCTTAGTGCGCCATTTCCCAAAAATTCCTATCTTTCCTGGCGTCAATACCAGTTTCTTGGGTGAAACCATCACGCATGGAGTCTGGGAGGAGCGATGTCAGGCGTGTGGAAATTGCATCCTTGAAAAGACCGGAGGGATTTGCCCCATCTCGCGTTGCGCCAAACAATTATTAAATGGACCTTGTGGCGGATCCTCCAAAGGTAAATGCGAAATCAAAAAAGAGGCCGATTGCGCCTGGCAGCTCATCTACGATCGACTCAAGACTCTCAACCAACTTTACAAACTGGAAGAAATCATCCCGGCAAAGCGATGGGGAGTGGAATCGAGAGATAGCGGACTGAGAAGGATTGTGAGGGAGGATCTCAAAGTATGAAAGCAGGGAGCAATCTCGAAAAGGTTTTAGAGAAGAGACTGTTTGCGGTCACCGGGGAATTAGGTCCTCCAAAAGGCAACGACGTCAGTGTGATCAAACGGAAGGCAGAGCTCCTGAAAGGATATGTCGATGCGGTCAATGTCACAGACAACCAAACGGCTATCGTCCGCATGTCAAGCATCGCCACTTCAAGCCTTCTCATTCAGTTGGGGCTGGAGCCTGTGATGCAGATGACGACCCGGGACCGGAATCGCATTGCCATTCAGAGCGATATCTTCGGAGCCACGGCGTTGGGCATCAAAAACATGCTCTGCCTCACTGGAGATCACCACACCTTTGGAAACCAGGTGGATGCCAAGAACGTCCACGATCTGGATTCCATCCAATTGATCGACTGTGTCCGAACCATGCGAGATCAGGGAAGGCTTCTCGGCGGAGAAGAAAAGATCGAGGGAGAGATTAACATTTTTATCGGGGCTGCAGCGAATCCTTTTGCCGATCCATTTGAATTCCGGGTCATTCGATTGGGCAAAAAGGTGGCCGCAGGGGTAAACTTCATCCAGACCCAGTGCATTTATGATATGAACCGATTTAAGGAATGGATGAGGATGGTCCGGGATCGAGGACTTCACGAGAAGTGCCACATCCTGGGAGGGGTCACCCCTCTCAAATCTGGAGGTATGGCACGATACATGGCGAAGAACGTTTCCGGCATCATCATCCCGGACGAGATCATCGATCGAGTGGTCAAAGCAAAAAAACCGGCTGAGGAAGGGATCAAAATCTGCGTGGAACAGATCCAAGAACTAAGAGAAATCGAAGGGGTCCATGGGGTTCATATCATGGCCATCGAATGGGAACAGATGGTCAGCAAGATCACTGAGATGGCCGGGTTGTTACCTCGTCCCAAGATAGAATAGTACAAAACAGAGGAGAAAACCCATGTCATTTAAGGAACAGTTAGAATCAGGGAAGTTTGTTGTCGTCGCTGAACTTCAGCCCCCCAAGGGAAACGATCTCTCTGAGCTTTACGAATATACGGAACTCCTCAAGGGGCGTGTGGATGCGATCAATATCCCAGACCTTCAGAATGCCATCATGAGGCTGGGATCCCTTTCGGTATGCACCCTGCTGAAGGCACGGGGGATGGAAGTGATCTACAATCTATCCTGTAGCGACCGAAACCGATTGGCGCTCCAATCCGAACTCTTAAACGCCTCAGCCTTGGGTTTAAAGAATGTCTTACTCCTCCAGGGCGACCATCCATCCATTGGAGATCACTTCGAAGCCCAAGCGGTCTTTGATCTCGATGTGATGGGCCTGCTCGGTACAGCCAAGCGCCTCCAAGAGGGCTACGACCTCATGGGGAATGACCTTCAAGGAAAACCCCAGTTCTGTGTGGGCGCCCAAATCAATGCAACAGCCAAGGGTCATGTCCTCGATTTAGAGATCATGGATATGGAAAAGAAGATACGGACGGGGGTCGATTTTTTCTTCACCAACTCAATCTACGATGTGAGTCTTTTTGAGCCCTTCGTCAAAAAAGTGGCGCATTTTAAGGTTCCCATTATCGTAGCCATCACCCTGCTCAAATCTGTCGGTATGGCCCGATATGTGAATAAGCATGTGGAAGGAGCTTCCATCCCGGATTCGATCATCGACCAATTGATGAAGGCTTCGGATAAACAGAAGGTCAGCAATGAGATCGCAGGGGGTCTGATCAAGGCGTTCAAACCCCTTTGCCAAGGAGTCCAGCTCATTCCCATCGGATGGGAAAAACAGATTCCCACTCTCCTGGATGATGTAGGACTTTAAAAAAACAGGCTATGGTCTATAGGTGAGGAGGCTAGTTTGGTTTCGGGCATCTTAACCTTTGCTTAAAGACAAAACATTTAACAACATGAGACAATCAGGCTTCCTTGTCAACCCTGGGGAGATATGGTACCTTGGGAAGGGTATGTCTTCCAAAAAACCAACTCCACCAACGAAAAGAAAAAAAGCGGCTGAGCCACTTACCCTTTTTAAAAAGAGGGAGGTGGAGTCAGAGATGTTTCAGTCCATTGCCGAATTGGGAAATGATGGGATCATTGTCTATGATAAAGACCATCGAATCGAATTTGCAAATCAGATGGCTTCCGAGATCACCGGATACTTGAATAAAGAGTTGTTGAAAATGTCGGTCCTTTCCCTTTTAGGCAAACCCCACCAACCTTTTATTGAAGACCTTTTCGTCCATCCTGAGCGTTATGGCGAAAAAACTTGTTCAGAGGTTCAACTCCTCACCTCCAAAGGTGAGGTCAAAGAGGCGGAAATTTGTATCGCCTTAGCGAAAACGCCTTTGGGCGCTCGGAAAGGTTATGTTTATCTCAAGGATATTACGGAATCGAAAAGAATGGAACGAAGGATTCGGGAGGCCACTCAACAATTTGAGAAGATTGCAGAGATGGGTGATGACGGAATCGTAGTCTTCAATCAAGCTTTTAAGATCATCTTTGCCAATCAGATGGCTTCCGAAATCACTGGGATCCCTAAGGAAGATTTAATCGGAAGAAACTTTTTCTCCGTCATCGGTAAAGAAGACAAAGAATTTCTCGAAGGGACGGGCACCCGCGGTGTGGGGATAGGTGAAAAACTCTGCACTGAAATGAACATCCTGACTCCTCAGGGCCATGTCAAGGATGCAGAGGTTTGCATCGCCTTGGCCAAGTCCGATACTGGAGAGGTCAAAACCTATGCCTATATCCGTGATATCACGGAACGGAAAAAATTCGAAAGGGACCTCAAGGAGTCCGAGGAAAAGTTGAGAAACCTCTTCGAAAGAGTGAGACATGGGCTTTTCATCAGCTCTAAAGAGGGTAAGTTTTTAGACTGTAACCAAGCCCTTCTCGATATGTTGGAGTACTCCACCAAGGAGGAATTTCTTAAGATTAATATTGCCCATGATCTCTATGTAAACCCTGATGATCGGAAGACCTTTCAGGAGAAGATCAAAAGAGAGGGTTATGTCAAAGACATGGAGGTGAAATTCAAGAAGAAGAACGGAGATAAGATCACTGTTTTACTGACCGGCCATCCTATTAAGAATGGGAAAGGAGAGGTAGTTGGCTATCAAGGCATTAACTTAGATATCACCGAGAGGAAACGGATCGAAAACGAACTTCGTGAAGCCAATGAATTCTTCATGAATCTGATTGAAAGCTCTGTGGATGGGATTATCGCTGCGGATATAAAGGGCAATATCTTCATCTTTAACAAAGGGGCGGAAGCGCTGACTGGATACACCGCAGAAGAGGTGATTGGCAAACTCCATATTACAAAGATCTATCCAGAGGGAGTGGCGAAGGAGATTATGAAGAAACTCCGAAGCCCGGAATATGGCGGCGTGGGGAAATTCATCCCTGCCCAACTGAATGTCGTCAATAAGCTTGCTGAAGAAATCCCTATCCAGCTCTCAGCCGCCCTCATTTATGACGGGAAAGGCCAGGAAATCGCCAGTGTCGGTATTTTTACAGATTTGAGAACCCGTATCATGATGGAGAAGAAACTTCAGGAAACTCATCTCCAATTAGTTAGTTCAGAGAAGATGGCTTCTCTTGGAAAATTGGCAGCCGGCATTGCCCACGAGATCAACAATCCTTTGGGTGGAATTCTTATTTACTCCAGTCTGATGATGGAGGACCTTCCCGAGGAGGATTCCCAGCGAGGGGATTTGATGCGAATCGTTCAGGAGGCGGGCCGCTGCAAGGAGATCGTCAAGAGCCTCCTTGAATTCGCCCGTCAAACTGAACCGAAGATGGAGCCCACCGATGTTAATCGGGCTATTAGCGATGGCCTCTTCTTCTTAGTCAATCAGGCCCTGTTTCATAATATCCAAATTGTTAAGAAACTTGATCCCTTCCTGTCCTTCGTCCGGGGAAATGCTAGTCAATTGAAACAGGTCTTCATGAATATCATTGTGAATGCTGCAGAGGCGATGCATGGCAGTGGGACACTTACCATTACCACCTCCCCTGCCCCAGATCGAAAGACGGTCTTTGTGGAATTTACCGATACCGGTGAGGGAATTCCTGAAGAGAACATCACTCGAATTTTCGACCCCTTCTTCACCACCAAAGAAGTTGGAAAGGGAACCGGATTGGGCCTCGCCACTTCTTACGGTATTGTCGAGGATCACGGAGGAAAGATCAGTGTGAAGAGTAAAATAGGGGAAGGAACGACTTTTACGATTGAACTTCCTATTCACCAGGGGACCCAGGCTATCCTGGAGACACAGCCAATCCATTAGACGAGGTAAAAAATGAATCCAGCGCAACAGACCAATCAAAAAGAGAATTCTTTTTTATTTGAAGTCGCCCAGGCCAGTGGTGAAATAATACAGGCCTGCTATCAATGCCAAAAATGCTCAGCGGGGTGCCCGGTCGCTTACGCCATGGACATTCTACCTAATCAAATTCTCCGCCATATTCAATACGATCATCGAGAGAAGGTCCTCTCTTCAAAGGCCATCTGGATCTGCGCCTCCTGCTATACCTGTAGTGTTCGGTGCCCAAACAATATCGATATCGCTAAGATCATGGATGCTTTAAGAAATTTGGCGCTTCGTTCTGGGGTCGAGCCCGGGGAAAAGGACATCCCCCTCTTCCACTCGGTATTCTTGGATATCATTAAATCGAAGGGCCGGATTCATGAATTAAGTCTCATCCTCCAGTTTAAGTATAAGACCAAGGATTTTTTCAAAGACGCTGGGTTGGGATTGAAGATGTACCGTAAAGGAAAGATCAAACTCCTTCCATCCAAATTCGGGGGAGGAAAAGAGATCAAAGAGATTTTTAACGCTTTTGAGAGATTTCAGAAAAAGTCTTGAAATCTCTGATTACACAGATGATGAGCGATTACACAGATGTGAAATGCACAGATAATAAAAAATCTGTGTAATCATTTTTTGAAATCAGTGTAATCAAGAGAGCGTATTGTAGTTTTTTAGAGCTCTTTTGAGAAAGGGGCGAGAAGGTGAAAGAAATTTCTTATTACCCTGGATGCTCCCTTCATGGAACTGCCAGAGAGTATGACGATTCGATCCGAGGCGTATCAAAGCTCCTCGATATTCAACTCCATGAGTTAGAGGATTGGACTTGTTGCGGCGCCAGCTCGGCACACTGCACGGATGAAGAACTGGCCATCGAACTGGCTGCTCGAAATCTTGCCATCGCCGAGAAGAACGATCGCGAGCTGCTCGTTCCTTGCGTGGCCTGCTACAGCCGATTCAAAGCAGTGGAAAAAGAGGTCAAGGAACATTCCAGGAAACTCCATTTTTCTTATCAAGGAAATGTCCCGATTCGATATGCCTTAGACCTCTTTTGCGACGAAACGATCTTAGAAGAGGTGAAGAAAAAGCTTGCCAAACCTCTCTCAGGGCTTAAAGTGGCTTGTTATTATGGATGCCTCACTGTTCGGCCTCCAAAAGTGACAGGCATACGGGAATATGAAAATCCTCAGCATATGGACCGACTGATGAAATTACTGGGTGCTGATCCCGTTCCTTGGTCCTATAAGACCGATTGCTGTGGAGCCAGTCTCGTGATGACTCGAACGGACATCGTCAGAAAACTGAGCGGCAAACTCCTCTCCATGGCGAAGGAAGCAGAGGCGGACTGTCTGGTCACTGGCTGCCCCATGTGCCATGCCAATCTGGATACCCGCCAGTCCGAACTAGAAAAGGAAGTCGGGGAAAATTTTAATCTTCCCATTCTTTACTTTACAGAATTGATGGGATTAGCCCTGGGGCATCGCGATGCTCAGAAATGGTTGGGTCACCATATCACGGACCCGATCAAGATATTGAGTGCCAAGGGATTGATGTAAAAGCAATGTCAAATGTCAAAGTTCGCACGAAGTGATAAACCGAAGGTGAATCAAGTTTAAATGAAATCCAAAATCCAAATTTCGTAATTCAGGGCTTTAGCCCTGAGTAATATCAACCCTAAAGGGTTGAGTTACGCATTTTGGAATTTGACATTGATTTGACATTTGCCTGCCTGCCGCAGGCAGGGGTTTTGACATTTGGAATTTACAGGGGTGAATGAAATGGCTGATAAAGTTGGAGCCGTAATGGTTGTAGGGGGGGGGATCGCTGGGATCCAAGCATCCCTTGACCTAGCCGAATCTGGCTACTATGTCTACCTCGTAGAGTCATCACCTGCTATTGGCGGAGTGATGGCCCAATTGGATAAGACCTTCCCCACCAACGATTGCTCGATGTGCATCATCTCTCCCAAACTGGTGGAGGCAGGCCGTCACCTAAATATTGGCATCCTTACAGCAACGGATGTCGAGGCCATTTCAGGCGAACCAGGCAATTTCACTGTCCGCCTTCATAAGCATGCCCGCTTCGTCGACACAGCCAAATGTACGGGTTGCGGCGACTGTGCAACAGCCTGTCCCATCATCCGTCCCGATGAGTTCAACGCCTTGCTCTCCACACGCAAGGCTATCTATAAGAGATATCCACAGGCCATCCCGAATGCTTTCGCCATTGAAAAACGCGGTGAAGCTCCATGCCGTAACGCCTGCCCGATTGAGCAGCGCGCCATGGGCTATGTGGCACTGATCCGTGAGAAACGCTTTGCCGATGCTTACCGCACCATCAAAGAAGATAACCCCTTCCCTTCAGTATGCGGGCGCATATGCAACCATCGCTGCGAGGAGGCTTGTACCCGTAACGAGGTTGGGAGTGAACCAGTCAATATCATGCACTTCAAACGTTTTGTGAGCGACTGGGCATTTGCACACCCTGAAGAAATTCAGAAGATGTACGCATCAGGTGTCCAAAAAGCCCCGGATACCAGTGGAGCTGGAAAGAAGGTGGCGATTGTGGGGAGTGGCCCAGCAGGATTGACCGCAGCCAATGACCTGATTCGTAAAGGTTATTCCGTCACCGTCTTCGAGGCACAGCCTGCACCAGGTGGAATGATGCGTGTGGGCATTCCAGAGTACCGCATGCCCTATAACTTGCTACAGCGCGAGACAGATGAAATCATCTCAAGAGGGGTTGAGCTGAAGCTGAACCATCGTGTGGAAGATGTGACAGGATTGCTCAAAGATTTCGATGCTGTCTTTGTCGCTGCAGGCGCTCATATTGGCATTAAGCTGCCTATCCCAGGAAATGACCTGCCAGAGGTTCACATCACAACAGACTTTTTGCGCGAGGTCAGCCTCACAGGGACATCAAACATCCAATCAAAAATTGCCAACAAGCGCGTTTTAGTCCTCGGTGGTGGGAATGTGGCAATTGATGCTGCGATGTCGTCGGTGCGAATGGGCGCAAGCTGGGTGGGCATGTCCTGCCTTGAGAGTCGAGAAAAAATGCCTGCCCATGATTGGGAAGTCCGTGACGCTCAGGAAGAAGGCATTGATGTCTATCCCAGCCGGACATTTAAGGAAGTGACGAACAAAGACGGCCATGTGACAGGCGTGCGAACCGTGGATGTGAATTTCCGGGGGTTTATCGAAGGAAGGCCAGACTTCGATGAGATCCCTGGTACAGAGACTGTCATTCCTTGCGATGTCGTCATCTTTGCCATTGGCCAGAAGCCTGATCTCACCTTATTGAATAACAAGGTCGAGACCATTCGTGGCCGGACAGTAGCCGTGGACAAAGACACGCTCACCACCAACGTACCTGGGATTTTCGCGGGCGGCGATGTGGTCACGGGCACGACTTTTGTCGTGGATGCCATTGCTGCAGGACATAAGGCGGCGCGCTCGATTGAAGCCTATTTAAAGGGAGAAAAAGAAACAAGGGCATGGCCTCCAGTTTTAGAATCTATCGAAAGGTTACCGGAAGCTAAACTCGATCCAGTTCAAGCGAAGCAATTGATGGAGGCCAAGTCACAAGCCCCTCGCCCAGTGCCTAAAAAGCGCGAAGCGGGCGAGCGCAAACATGATTTTTCAGAAGTCGAGTCAACGCTTACTGAGGAGGAAGTGATTGAGGCAGCCAAACGGTGCCTGGAGTGCGGCATCTGCTCCGAGTGTCTGCAGTGCGTCTTCGCTTGTCGCGCCGGGGCCATTAATCACGACGACCGTGAAAAAGTAGTTGATCTCCAAGTTGGAGCGGTCATTCTCACGCCCGGCTTTAAAACCGTGGAAGGAAATATTCGGCCCGAATTCGGCTACGGCGTCTACCCGAATGTCGTCACAAGCATCGAGTTCGAACGAATGCTCAGTGCCAGCGGCCCCTATGCCGGCGTAGTACAGCGTCCATCCGATGCAGGGCACCCACGTAAGATCGCTTTCATCCAGTGTGTGGGTAGCCGCGATATTTCCTGTGGACAGGATTACTGTTCATCCGTTTGCTGCATGTATGCGACGAAAGAAGCCATTATTGCCAAAGAACATGCTAACTTTGTCGAGCCGACCATCTTTTATATGGATATCCGGGCTTATGGAAAAGGGTTCGATGCCTATTATGAAAGGGCGAAGTCCGAATATGGCGTCCGGTTCATCAGGTGCATGGTCTCCAGAATAAGGGAGCGCTTTAAAACAAAGAATCTTTTAGTCACTTACCTGGATGAAGAGGGAAAGATTGTTGAAGAGGAATTCGATTTGGTAGTTCTTTCTGTAGGCATGGTCCCATCCAAAGAAGCAGTTGAGATGGCAAAACGGATGGGCATCGAAGTGGATACTCATGGATTCTGCAAGACAAAACCTTTCGAACCCACTTCGACATCAAAGCCAGGCGTCTATGTCTGTGGTGTGTTTCAAGGACCGAAAGACATTCCGGAAACTGTTTCTCAGGCAAGCGGTGCCGTGGCCGATGCCACGGGACTGATCGCTTCAGCCCGAGGGACAATGGTCACCAAAAAAGAATATCCTCCCGAGGCAGACGTGACAGCAGAAGAACCTCGCATCGGGGTCTTCGTCTGCAACTGTGGCATCAACATCGGAGGCGTGGTGAATGTGCCTGAAGTGAGGGAGTATGCGAGGACACTGAAAAACGTCGTCCATGTTGAGGATAACCTTTATACCTGTTCCCAGGACACCCAGGAAAAAATTAAGAATGCGATCAAAGAAAATAATTTAAATCGTGTCATTGTGGCCTCCTGTTCCCCAAGAACCCATGAACCGATGTTTAGAGAAACCTGTCGGGAAGCAGGATTAAATAAATACCTCTTCGAGATGGCGAATATCCGTGACCAATGCTCCTGGGTCCATATGCGGCAGAAGGAAGAGGCGACCCTTAAAGCTAAGGACCTTGTCCGGATGGCTGTGTCCAATGCCCGTTTGATCCAACCCCTCAGCGAACTGGGATTGCCGGTGACCCACAAAGGATTGGTTATTGGAGGAGGCGTGGCCGGGATGACCGCTGCCCTCAAACTTGCCGAACAAGGATTCGAGATTTTCCTCCTTGAGAAAGAGGCCCAATTAGGAGGAAATCTGAGAAATCTTTACTATACTCTCGAAGGTCAAGATGTCCAGGCCTTTTTAAAGGATTTGATCAATCGAGTGACGAACCATTCTTCCATCCATGTCATCACCAATGCCCTGGTGGTTGATTTCAGCGGCTCAAAAGGAAACTTCTCCACTGGGGTGATGGTGGCGCCAACCATGTATTACCGGAAGATTGAACATGGCATAACGATCTTGGCCACTGGCGCCCAAGAGTGGAAACCAAACGAATATCTCTATGGCGAAGACCCACGCATTGTCACACAGCTTGAATTGGAAAGTCGGATCGTCAATCAACCTGACGAAGTGGCTCGAGCCAATCACATTGTGATGATTCAATGTGTAGGATCAAGGAACAAGGAGCGACCCAACTGCAGCCGGACTTGTTGTGCAACAGCGGTGAAGAATGCTCTCAAGATCAAGGAACTGAATCCCAATGCCAATATCTCTATCCTCTATCGGGATATGCGGACTTATGGCCTTGCAGAATCTTACTACGCCAAAGCCCGAGAGCAGGGGATTCTGTTCATCCGATACGAACCCGAAGAAAAACCCGAAGTCAAGAATGATGGACAAAATCTCACCGTCTCCTATCTGGATAGAATCTTGAAGGAACGGATGGAGGTAAGACCTGATTTCGTGGTTCTTTCCGCAGCCACCATCCCGAGGGAGAACGAAGAATTGGCAACTATGCTGAAGGTTCCTCGAACGATGGAAGGCTTCTTCTTAGAAGCCCATATGAAGCTGAGGCCTGTCGATTTTGCCACGGATGGTATGTATCTCGCTGGTGGCGCCCACGGACCGAAATTGATCAGCGAAACGATCACTCAGGCAAGCGCTGCAGCTTCTCGAGCCTGTACCATTTTATCCAAAGAGAAGATGTTAGTGGGTGGTGTCGTGGCCATGGTGGAGGGTGAGCGGTGTGCGGCTTGTTTGACATGTGTGAGAGTGTGTCCCTATGAGGTGCCGGTGATTAATGCGAAGGGGGAGGCGGAGATTGACATGGCGAAGTGCAAAGGGTGTGGCAGTTGCGCTGCCGAGTGCCCGGCCAGGGCCATTGAGCTAATGCACTTCAGGGATTCTCAATTGTGGGCCAAGTGTCAGGCTCTGGTGATGGACATAAGCGCAGAGCGCCTGCCTGCCGGCGGACAGGCATAGCGCCAAGCGCATAGAGCAAAGAGTTAAAGAGATTTTTTACGCTATGCCCCATGCGCTATGCCCTATGCCAAAGGAGTTTAGGATGGAAGCAGTTCATGAGAAGATGGAGCCTGGTCAAGGACCACTTACGCCTGACGCCTCGCGCCTCACGTCATTTGAGCCCGAGATCCTTGCCTTTTGTTGTGAGCATTGAGCCTATAGTGCAGCGGACCTGGCAGGTTCGATGAGGCTCAACTATCCTACGAATGTGAAGATTGTGAAGCTACCCTGTACAGGGAGAGTGGACATCCTTCTGATCCTTCGTGCCTTTGAATCGGGAGTGGATGGGGTTTATTTGGCAGGGTGTTTGGAGGGAGAGTGTCACTTCCTGAGAGGGAACTTAAGGGCGAAGAAGAGAGTCCAGTATGTGAAGGGGTTATTGGATGAGGTGGGTTTGGGAGGGGCTCGTTTGGAGATGTACAACATGAGTTCAGCCCAGGGTCAGCGTTTTGCCGAGATAGCCCGTGAGGTGACCGAGAAGATAAGGGCGTTGGGGCCGTCACCTGTCAAAAAGAAGACTAAAGGTTAGAGGAGCGTTCGCTTCGCTCACTTGAGGAGCGGCCCTCGGGGTCTTGAGGCGAAATCAATTGCCTCTCACCTCAAGCGAAGCGATCCTCAAACGAAGCGCTCCTTTATCATTTTAATCATTGGAGGTATCCATGATCGTAGCCAACAGGAAGAGTTTGGAAGAGATACTAAACATGCTTAAGCCCTACAAGAAGGTATTGTTATTGGGGTGTAATGAATGTGTGACAGTGTGCGCCGCTGGGGGAGAGAGGGAAGTGGGTGTATTGGCCTCAGAATTGAGGTTAGCTCGTGCCAAGGATGGTCAGGAGATCGAGATCAAAGAGCAGACCTTGGAGCGGCAGTGTGATCATGAGTATATTGATCAGGTTCGTCCCTTTGTGGGGGACTATGAAGTGATTTTATCGATGGCCTGTGGGGCTGGGATTCAGTATGTGGCGGAGAAGTATCGAACGAAGAGTGTCTTTCCAGCGGTCAATACGACCTTTTTGGGAGTGACGTTGGAGCAGGGGGTTTGGAGTGAGCGGTGTCAGGGGTGTGGGAGTTGTATTTTGGATCAGACGGGGGGGATCTGTCCGATAGCGCGGTGTGCGAAGAGTTTGCTCAATGGGCCTTGTGGGGGTTCCTCCAATGGGAAGTGTGAGGTGGACAAGGAGCTGGATTGTGGTTGGCAGTTGATCATTGACAGGTTAAAGGAGCTTGGGCAGTTGGATCGTTATGAGGAGATCATTCCGGTGAAGGATTGGACGAGCTCAAGGGATGGGGGACCGCGCAAGAGGGTGAGAGAAGATTTGAGGTTATAAGGTTGAGGTTAAGGCTAAGGTTGAGTAAATTCTTAACTTTAACCTCAAACAAAACCTTTGGAAGGTAGGCTAAGATTATGGGAAATGGGATACAATTCATTTGAAGATATGCCCGTATGGCAAAAAGGTTGGGTACTTTGACAAAAAAGATTTTGAAAATCTATTAAATTTTATTGACGAAATATGGAAGGAATTAAACTCTTTGATCAATTCCTTAACAAAAAAATCTCAACCTTAACCTCAGCCTTAACCTTATGATTAATAGGGGTGGAGATGAAGACCAAGTCAAACATTGAGAAGATTTTGGAGTCTGGTGGGTTTGTGCTGACCTCGGAGTGTGGGCCTCCGAGGGGGGCGGATGCGGAGGTGATTCGGAAGAAGGGGAATATTCTCAAGGGGGTGGTGGATGCGGTTAACGTGACAGACAATCAGACCTCGGTGGTGAGAATGAGCTCCTTTTCTTCTTGTATTATCCTCAAGGAGATGGGGTTTGATCCTATCTTGCAGATGGTCTGTCGGGATCGGAATCGGATAGCGATTCAGAGCGACATTTTGGGGGCAGGAGCTTTAGGGATCAATAACATTCTGTGTCTTTCGGGGGATCATCAGAAATTTGGGGATCATCCGATGGCGAAAAATGTCTTTGATATGGACTCCATCCAGTTAATTCATACGGTCAAGACCATGAGAGATGATGGGAAGTTTTTGGGGGGAGAGGAAGTCAAGGGGAGGCCCATATTATTTATAGGGGCGGCGGAGAATCCATTTGCGGATCCTTTTGAGATACGGGCGGCGAGGTTAGGGAAGAAGGTGAAGGCTGGGTGTGAGTTTATTCAGACTCAGTGTATCTACAACATTGAAAAATTTGCAAGGTGGATGGAGATGGTGAGGGAGAGGGGATTACATGAGAGGTGTGCGATTTTGGCGGGGGTGACGCCGTTTAAGTCGGTGGGGATGGCGAAGTATATGAAGAATTCGGTGCCGGGGATGGATGTGCCGGATGCGATGATCGAGAGGATGAGGGGGGTGCCGAAGGAGAGGCAGTCGGAGGAGGGGATCAAGATGTGTGTGGAGACGATTCAGAAGCTCAGGGAGATTCCTGGGGTTCGGGGGATTCATATCATGGCGATAGAGTGGGAGGAGAAGGTGGCCGAGATTGCCAAGGCTGCAGGACTGCTTCCCAGACCACAAGTCTCATAACATCTGGAATATTGGAATACTGGAACAATGGAATGATGGGTAAAGAATACAAACCACGAAATCAAATTTTCTTCGATCTTCCCAAGATTCCATTATTCCAACATTCCATCATTCCATGGATTTCATCGAGGGCTTAATCGATGGCAACAATTCTAAGCACTGATTTAGCTGAAACCATTCGAAAAGAAACCGGGGAGAATGTCTTTCTCTGCTACCAGTGTCAGAAGTGTTCCGCAGGCTGTCCGGTGGTCGAGCACTTTGATCTCGCTCCCAATCAGGTGATACGGGCGATCCAGTTGGGTCAAAAAGAGATGGTCCTTCATTCGAAGACCATCTGGCTCTGCGCCATGTGTGAGACCTGTGCCACCCGTTGTCCTCATGACATTAACATTACAAAGATCATGGATGTCTTAAAAATCATGTCGAAAAACGAGGGAATCGAGCCAAAGGTTCCTTCTGTTCCTCTCTTCTATCAAGCGGCCATGAGAGGAATCAAGTGGTTTGGAAGAATGTATGAGGCCGGATTGATGGGCGAGATTTATCTCCGCCAGATGTTATCAGGTCAGTTGAACTTCGGGCAGGTTTGGAAGAATGATATGCCCATGGCTTTGAAGATGTTTAAAAATGGAAAGTTGAAAATCTTTCCTACTTTTGGAAAGCCAAAGCTCAAGGGAAAGACGGCAGAGAAAAAAGACGGGATGGCTTACTTTCCAGGCTGCAGTCTTCATGGCACTTCAAAAGAGTATGATCTTTCCACCCAAGCGGTATTCCATACACTTGGAGTTTTCCTTCATGAACCAGAAGGATGGGGATGCTGTGGAACCACCCCTACTCATTCCACAGACCATTTTCTTTCGACGTTGCTTCCGATGAAGAATATCGCTTTGATAAAAAAGGAGGGCCGGGATAATGTCACCACACCTTGTCCCTCCTGTTTTCTCAGGATGCGGGTGGCATTGAAAGAGACCGAAGAAGATAAGAATTTAAGAGAGAAGGTAAGCCGGGAAATCCCAACTCTTTCTTTCAATGGGATGAAGGTTGAACATCTCTTGAATACGGTTACAGAAAAAATCGGTTATCCACAGGTGGCTTCAAAGGTCATTCACCCTCTCAAAGGGCTTAAAGTGGTTTGTTACTATGGATGCATCATCACCCGTCCTCCAAAGATTACGAAGGTGAAAGATTACGAATATCCCACCCAGATGGATCGATTGATGAAGACTATCGGAATCACACCCCTCGACTGGTCCTATAAAACTCGCTGTTGTGGAGTTTCTCTTGGAATCACGCAACTTCCGATTGCGCTGGAGTTAAGCAGGAAGATTCTTAAAAATGCAAAGGGTGTGGGAGCGGATGCGATTGTGGTGGCTTGTCCGCTTTGTCATGTCAACTTAGATGCTCGCCAAAAGCAGATTGAAGAGGAGTTTAAAGAGATGTTTCATCTCCCTATCCTCTACTTCACTCAGTTGATGGGATTGGCCTTTGGCTTAAAGTCAGAAGATCTGGGTTTCGATAAGCACTTCGTCGATCCCTTGCCGATTCTAAAAGCATTTAAGAAATCTTATTGAATACCTGGACGAGGCCTATCAATTTTTGCGCATGATATGGTGGACCGCTTTCTCCAGTCCATCAAGAGTCAGTTCAAACATAGGAAAGATTTCCTGGATATGATGGATGGAGCGGGTGTAAGGCCATTCTTCGGCGAGTTTTGGATTGATCCAAACAGCATGGGGGAAGGTTTTGGCAATAAATTTCAGTCTCTCATAACTGGGCCTTCCAGACCTCTCCTCGATATGGATGGAACCATCTGTGGCCATCAGTTCATAGGGGGCCATGCTCGCATCCCCAACGATAATGAACCTTGTTTCTGGATCGAGGCGGACCAGTTCATCTACTGGAAGCGGTTTGGAACGTCTTGGGGGATCCTCCCAGAGGTAGTCGTAGATCGTGTTATGGAAGAAAAACGTTTTGAGATCCTTGAATTGGGCCCGAGCATAATTAAAGAGCGTTTGAACCAACTCGATGTAAGGCTCCATCGACCATCCGCCATTGTCGATCGCAAGGATCACCTTTAATCGGTCCTTAAGGCTCCGATCAAAAACGATCTCTATTTCTCCCGCATTCCTCATGGTCTCATAAATGGTCTTATCAATATTCACCTTATCCTTGGGGCCAAAAGGAACCATATTTCTCAATCTTTTGAGGGCTTCTCCCATTTGAGATGGAGTCATTGGGCCTTGCTGGGAGTAGTCACGATACCTTCGATCCATGGCCACCTTAACGGCTGACTTATTTCGAGAGACACCCCCCACCCTCATTCCACCTGGATGATATCCCGAGTGTCCTACGGGAGAAGTCCCTCCTGTTCCAATCCACTTGCTCCCTCCGTGGTGTGCTTCGGTTTGTTCTTTTAATCGGTCAAGAAAGTATTTGATCAATTCATCCGGGCTCAGCTTTAACAGATCTTCTTCCTTGATTCCAAGAGCCTCTGCCAGACCTTTTGGATCTTTCAACCACTCATCAAGCAAGGCGCGAGCCATCTCGGACAATTCAACTTCGTCGGGTTCCTTAAACTCAGCGCCTTTAAACTGATGCGCAAAAACCTGGTCGTAAAGATCGAAATACCTTTCACTCTTTACCAGAATCGCACGGGCGCCAGTGTAAAAATCATCCAGAGAGTTGATCAGTCCCATGCCCAAGGCTTTCTGGAGCCTCAAGAATGAGGTGGGAGATACTGGAATACCCGACTTTTTCAATAAGTAAAAGAAATCGACGAACATAAAAACACCAGATGCATGGCGCATAGCGCATAGCGCATAGCGTTAAAATCATAAACTCCATGCCCTGAGCCCTATGCCCTTTGCCAAATTACACCCTGAACCTGGCCGCCGCATTCTGGGCAACGACATAATCCGGGCTCTTTTTAAACAGAACGCCCAAAAAAGGAACTTCTCCCTTGATCAGATCCTTCACTCGGAAGTCCGGATCTGCCTTTAAAGCCCTGATCCAGTTAATCAGTTCCCGAGTAGCAGGTTTTTTCTCAATGCCTCTGATTTCTCTGAGGCGGTAAAATGTTTTAACAGCGCTATCGAGTAATTCTCTATCGATATCAGCAAAATGGATCTGGACAATCCTTCTCATCATGTCAGGCTCTGGAAAGGCAATGTGGTGGAAATTACAGCGCCCCAGAAATGGATCAGAGAGGTCTTTTTTAGCATTCGAAGTGATGATGATCACCGGCCTGTTTTTTGCTTTGATGGTTTTATCGATCTCAATAATATCGAATTCCATTTGGTCCAGAACATCCAGCATATCATCCTGAAAATCGGTATCCGCCTTATCAATCTCATCGATCAGAAGAACCACTCTTTCATCGGAGACAAAACCCTGTCCGATCTTTCCCATTCGGATATACTCTTCAATATTGCTGACATCCCTTTTAGAATCGCCAAAACGGCTATCATTCAAACGCGTGAGTGTATCATACTGGTAAAGGGCATCAATCAACTTCATGCTCGATTTGACATTGAGAACGATCAGCCTCATGTCAAAGGCTTCCGCAATAGCGTGGGCCAGCATGGTCTTGCCTGTTCCAGGCTCTCCTTTGAGCAGAAGAGGCATTTCCAGAGCCATCGAAATGTTGACGATTCTGGCCAGCTCATCATCCAGCACGTATTTGGAAGCGCCAGTAAATCCTTTTTTTTGAGTCTCTTTGTGCATCTCTCCGCTCCTTAATCAATCGTATGAGAATTTAAACGATGATATGATAACCATTTTCTCATCGTGTTTCAACCCAGACCTGACATGAGAAGATGGAATTAAACATTTTTCTAATACTACAGCGAACCTTTTCGGAAAAAGGGCCAATGTACCAGCAAAAAGCACTTCCGCTGCAACTGTCATACCCGCAAAAGCGGGTATCCAGTGGTCTCTTGAGCCAATTTACCTCATGGATTCCCGTTTTCACGGGAATGACGAAAAAAGATTCGCTGTAGTACTAATTTCTAGTTTGGGATTTTCCAATCCACAACCCGCAATCCGCCATGCACCACGCAGGGTGCATGGCAGCCCTGAATCTTGCATGGTTCAGGGCGCGATCAGCAACGATAGAGCTTCTTGTATTAATATCAAAAATCTGTTTAAAATTGGACGAGAAAATATTGTGAAGAATGACATGAAACATGTGATTTTGAGGCGCTGGGCCAAATGATCCTTCCTGAAATGAATCGGCGACGGTGGGTGACACTCAATATTTCTATTGGTGTCTATATGTCCACACTGGATGCCAGCATCGTGAACATCTCCCTTCCAACGATTATTCAATCTTTGAATACTCATTTGACGGCCGTGGCCTGGGTGGTGATGGCCTATTTGATCGTCATCACCGGATGCCTGCTTTTGATGGGAAGATTGTCCGATCTTTTTGGACAAAGAAAGATCTACCTCTTAGGGTTTTTAACCTTCACGGTGGGTTCGGCGCTTTGCGGTTTTTCACCCACAATCTATTTTTTAATCGGTTCCAGGATGCTTCAAGGATTAGGCGCTTCTGCCCTGATGGCCAATGGTCCTGCGATACTGACCGCTGCCTTTCCAGAAAAAGAGAGAGGCCAGGCATTAGGGATCGTTGGTTCTGTCGTCTCTGCAGGTTTTTTAACGGGGCCTATTCTCGGCGGCTTTTTAGTTGAGCATCTCGGGTGGAGATCGGTTTTCTTTATCAATCTCCCCATCGGCGCCATTGGAATCTATCTCTCTTCGAAAGTCCTCGAAAGGACCGTACCAACAGGTAAAACACGAGTGGATCTCTGGGGAGCCCTTCTGCTCTTTTTCTTTGTAACTTCTCTTCTCCTTTTCCTTAATCGAATGGCTCAAGGATCAACCCCTCTTCTATGGTTATGGCTCTTCTTCAACCTCCTCTGTTTCAGTCTATTTATCATGGTGGAACTTCGATCTCCATCTCCGTTGGTGGACCTCAAACTTTTCAGAAGACGGCTTTTCATCTCCTCTCTTGGAGCAAGCTTCCTATCCTTCTGGATGAGTGCTGCACATACCTTCGTCATCCCTTTCTTCCTCCAGAGTATTTTGGAATTTTCACCCTCCAAGGTGGGGATGCTCATTTTCCCTGTTGCCCTCACCGTGATGGTGATGGCTCCTTTTGGCGGGAGGTTTTCCGATCGTGTCGGGGTAAAGATCCCAGCTACCATGGGTTTGGCGCTTACTTCCCTGGCGGTCTTTTCATTTACTTTATTGAAGCCAGGGGTAAATGATCTTAATATTCTATGGAGACAGATTGTTCTTGGCATTGGAATCAGTCTTTTCAATCCAGCCAATAACAGCGCCATCCTCGGTTCTTTGCCCCGTGAGAAAGTGGGTCTGGCCTCAAGTTTTTTAGCCCTTTCGAGAAATTTAGGGATGGTGATCGGGGTCGCCTTTGCAGAGATGGTCATTGCTTTCAGACTGCCTGCCGCCCCATTGGAAAGAGCAAAGGCAGGCCCTTCTCTGGAGGGCATTCAGGATGTTTGGAAACTCGTCCTCATCATCGGGCTCACTGCGATCCTTATCTCTTGGGCAAGGGAGAGCAAATCTAATGTTTCTGGAGGGAAATAGTTATTATTCTCTTTTAGCGTATTAATTTTCCATGAGATTCCCCAACCCTTTAAGCCGAGGAGCCGAAGGGCCAGCCCTGAGCAATAGTCGGAGGGCCAGCCCTGAGCAATAGTCGAAGGGTTGACCCATTCGGCAGGACAAACTTGGTCCTTTAAGGCAGTGTGGTGAGCTGCTCAGGGTCAATCCCGAGCATTTTTGCTAAGTCGAGGGATTGACTTTTTGGGGATTTCTTGAAAAAATAAATTTAAATGGAGGTTTTTCGTGAAACGTTCAGATGGAAGGGGACTTAAGGCTTTGAGACCAGTAAAAATTACGAGAAATTATTTGAAGCATGCAGAAGGGTCAGTTCTCATCGAAATAGGGGATACCAAAGTCGTTTGTTCGGCCAGCTTGGAAGAGAGGGTTCCACGTTTTTTAAGAAATACTAAAAAAGGCTGGGTTACCGCAGAATATTCGATGCTTCCCCGTTCAACGCATACCCGTACTTCCAGGGATTCACTGACGGGTCGAGGAAGCGGCCGTGCCTTCGAGATTCAAAGGTTGATCGGACGCTCTTTGAGGTCAGTGATCGATCTCAGCGCATTCGGGGAGAGGACGATCTGGATCGACTGCGATGTGATTCAAGCCGATGGAGGAACAAGGACCGCTTCCATCACAGGGGGTTATGTCGCTTTGGTGGATGCTTTTGGAAAGATGGTTAAAAATGGGATGGTCGAAAAAGTTCCTGTCAAAGATTCTGTCGCTGCCATCAGTGTAGGGAAAGTGGATGGGGAGGTCCTGTTAGATTTAAATTATGGAGAGGACTCAAAAGCTGAAGTGGATATGAATGTGGTGATGACCGGCAGTGGAAAATTTGTAGAAATCCAGGGCACTGCAGAAGGGGGCGTTTTTACAAAAGAGGAGATGGATGAATTAATGAAAATCGCCCAAAACGGAATTAAAGTCCTTACGAAAATTCAAAAAAAGTGTCTGGAAGGGAAAGGATAAAATTCATATTAGAAAACAATTGGAAGTGATTGTCGCCACTCGGAGCAAAGGAAAGATTCGCGAAATTCGAGAGGCATTGAAAGGGTTGGGCCTTCGGATCTATGCATTAAGCGATTTTTTAGATGTTCTTGAAATCGAAGAGGATGGTAAGAGTTTCACTGAGAATGCCCTGAAAAAAGCTCGGTTTTATTCAAGATACTTTGGAAAGTTGACCCTTGCGGATGATTCTGGATTAGAAGTGGATAGTTTGAAAGGATTACCCGGGATCTATTCCGCAAGGTATGCTGGAGAAGGGGCATCGAGTCAAGAAAATAATCAAAAACTCCTCAGAGAGATGCAAGGCGTTCCACTTTCAAAAAGAGGAGGGGGATTTAAATGCATCATTGCTGTGGTATCACCCGATGGAAGAGAGGCGATTGCGGAAGGGTCATGTAAGGGGAGAATCGGATTTAGGGAAAAGGGGAAGAAAGGGTTTGGATATGATCCCCTCTTCATTCTTCCAAAATATCGAAAGACGATGGCAGAGCTTTCTCTCAAAGAAAAAAATAAAATTAGCCATAGAGGAAAAGCCTTAAAGAAAATAAGGAAAATCATCAAAGCCTTCGAGGGGTAAACCGTGTTGGAATATTTTAGGAAATGTGTTAAAAATTAAATATTAAACATCCACTCGCCTGCCGGTAGGCAGGGGGTAATTTCAAATATTTTTAGGTAGAATTTTGAGATTGTTTCGAGTTTCGATATTCGAATTTCGGATTTTGAAAACATCGGGGCGTAGCGCAGCCTGGTTAGCGCGCCTGCCTTGGGAGCAGGAGGTCGGCCGTTCAAATCGGCTCGCCCCGACCACTTCTCTCCTCAGAAAATTTTAAATTACAATTAAATTGCCGACCGACTGCGGTCGAGCAGGAGGGTGGCGTCGCGACGAATAAGGAGCGACTTATGCCACGCCGCCGAGAAGGTGAGGCGGCCGGACCGGCCGTTCAAATCGGCTCGCCCCGACCATATCCTCTCATATTCCTTCCAAAAAAAATTAACAATCAGTTTCACTTAAAGGCCGAGCTCCTGCGATTAATCCCTCCTTTATTCCTTTCCATTTTTTGTAATCAATCCGGACAAAATGTCAAAGAATGAAAAAAAATCAGTGCTATTCCGTTAAAATGGAGAAAAGTGAAGCAAGAAGGAGATTATTATAAGTTACTAAATTCCTTATGGTTAGAAGCTATTTATACGGGGGATTCCCGGTAGTCTCTATTTTGGTATGTTTTTTGCTCAATTTATCGCTACATGGATAAGTAAGCGAAATAAATTTCATTTTTTAGCGAATTTGAATCTAAACAATGATGGAAGACCAAGATAGAAAAAAGGTTATTTTATCCCTCAGATGGACCGCCATCATTGTCACCTCTTACCTCATCCTATTTGGGAGAGGGAGGGTGATGGACCCCCAGCTAAGTCACATCCTGATAACTGGATATATCTTATCAAATGTTTTACTCACCTTTCTTCCTAAAACATGGTTTTCAAATTCAAAATTATTCTATCCATTAGTTATCTTTGACACGGGCATCGTATCATTCGGAATGTATCTTTCAGAAAAGATGACGACAGATTTTTATCTCGTTTTTTTCTTGATCATCATCTTTGCGTCAATTAGTCGCAATTTTAAAATGTTAATGGCCATTGGGGGGATCACGGCGCTTCTGTACGGGGTTCTTCTCTATTCCTGGGGCTTCTTGTTTTCAAAAGATGGTAGCAGTTATACTCTTCGCATTCCCTTCATTTTCATCATGACGGCTTTCTATGGGTATATCGTTCAAACCTTAACGACAGAGAAACGCCAGGAGCTCACCATCTCCGAAGACAAGTATCGGGGTCTCTTTGAAAATGCTAACGATGGGATCGTCCTCTTGCGAAATCCTCAGTTAATCATCGCTGATGTCAACAGAGAAGTAGAGAAGGTGACAGGTTACACCAAAGAAGAACTCCTTCGAAGGGAAGCCTTTGATTTATTCGCACCTGAAGAGATAGAGAAAGCGAGGGGTTATTTTAAAGAAGTTACTGAGAAGGGAGAAGGGAGGGCCGACTGTCTATCTTTAATGAAGAAGGATGGGTCCTCCCTGGAGGTGGATTTATCCACCAAAAGAATCGATTTAGGGGATGAATCCTTCTACCAGATGATCTTTCGGGACTTGACAGAGCAGAGGAAGCTTGAAAAGAAGATCGGAGAGAGCAAAAGGAATCTCGAAGCCATCTTCGACGGGATTCGAGACCAACTCTCCATACAAACTCCTGACTATCAAATTTTCCGTGTGAATAAAGCCGTCACTGAAAATTACAAGACTTCATTTAAAGAATTGATTGGTCGAAAATGTTATGAGACTTATTTTCAGAGATCTCTACCCTGTGAAAATTGTCCGATATCGGTGACCATCGAAACCAAACAACCCGCTTCCTCCATCATGAAGCTCTCAGAGGATAACACGACCCTTCAAATCTTCTCTTACCCCATCTTAGATGAAAAGGGAGATCTCCTCTCGGTCATTGAATATGTGAAGGATATTACTGAAGAGCAACAACTTCAGGAACAACTCATCCAGTCTGAAAAGTTAGCGGGGATAGGAATATTGGCTTCGGGTGTTACCCATGAAATCAATAACCCCCTGAGTGGTATTATTGGAATGGCAGAGATTGCTCTGGAGGAAGAAGATCCCTCTAAAAATAAAGAATATTTAAATGATATCCTGAATTGTGCACAAAGAATCGGTGAAATCGTAAAGGGATTAAAATCTTACTCTCGAGTTGCGAAAAAGGAAGACCTAAGTCCTGTGGATCTCAACGAAGTTCTTGAAGAGTCCCTGAAGATGGTCCGTTTGGCGATTAAGAAGACCTCGGTAGAAGTGATTAAAAAATTTCAACTTATTGAGAAAGTACAGGCTAACATGGGCGAGATTCAGCAGGTCTTCACCAATCTGATCACCAATGCATTTCAAGCCATGGACGGAAATGGAGGGAGACTGGTTCTTTCCACCCGATCGCTCAAAGATTCGGTCGAGGTGAAAGTAAGCGATAATGGAAATGGAATCCCCCAGAAATATCTCAACCAAATTTTCGATCCCTTCTTTACAACCAAAAACCCAGGTGAGGGGACGGGCCTTGGCCTGAATATCGTTTACCGTATTGTGACCAAGTATGGGGGAACCATTGATGTGGAGAGCAAAGAGCAATTGGGGACAACCTTTACAATTAAATTTCCATTAAGGAGGGTTGAAGCATGAAAAGGAAGATATTAATCGTGGATGATGAGGAGGTGATTCGCAAGTTTTTAAGAATCCATCTTGCTAAATTGGGTTACGAGGTAACAGAAGCCGCCGATGGGGAGCAAGCCATAGAACAATTAGGAAAAGATGATTTTGATCTTCTCATCTGCGATATCATGATGCCCAAAAAGGATGGTTGGGAGGTCATTAAAGAGGTCAAATCGAATCCAAAAACCAAGAACCTCCCCGTGATTGTTCTAACGGCTAAAAATGAAGATTCCGATATGTTCAAGGGATATGATCTGGGCGCCAATTATTATATGACCAAACCCTTTACCAAGGCCCAACTCCTCTATGGATTGAAACTCATGTTTGATGAAACTCCAGAAGAGATAAGGGCATAAGGTCATTTTTACTTACTAATCCCTCCCTCCTATCGAGTTTTTCCAAGGCAAAGTGTAAAATTTTTTTGACAGACGGAGGCCGAAATTCGTGAAAAATGTTTTAAAGGGCATAAAAGTCTTGGAAAACCAATTGTTATAAAAAGAATATTAAAATTTTTGTTGACTTATTTTTTTAATTAATATATGTATAACCCTGTGAATTCAGACTCAGATGTTGAAAAGTCTTTAAAGACAATGCTATAATTGACAAAATTTGTAAATTGTGCTTTAATTAATCCAATCCTTAATAAAACAAAACTAAATGAGGAGGAAAAACGTGAAAAAAAGAATGGTTTTTAAAACCTTTGTCTATTTCCTCTCGATCTCTTTTCTGCTTCTGACGAATGGTTTTCCAAGAATAGTGGCCGAGGCAGCGGAGAAGAGTTTTCCCATTGGAGAGATGGTCTCAAAAGGAGAAGTGAATTTTGAAGCCAGGGAGAATGTTTGGAGAAAAGTGGAGCCCTCCCATTTCCCGGTCTTTCAGGGTGTCAAGATAAAAACCGAAAAGGGGGTAGCCGGCATTGCATTGGGGAATAATAGCCATATCGAGGTGGGCCAAAACAGTCTCTTCTCTTTTGATCAGAATGATCGGTTGCACCTTCGTCAAGGAGGAATCAATTTCAGGATCTCTCCCAACGCCGAGTTGAATTTCAAAATAGGCAGCCTCTTGGTGACAAAATCCCGCTCCCTTCAGGCCTCTAAGGGTCCTATCGTGGCTTCTCCAAAGAATGAAGAGACCATAGGGACTATCTCCATTCATTCTAATGGTGCGGCAACAGTAAAAAGCATCCGAGGGCCGCTCTTCATTCTCGATCAAGATCGTGCCGTTTTGGCTTCACTCTCCTCCCAAGACTCTGTGACCATTCCTTCCGCGACGGTTAAAGGCCCATCCAAAGCTTTGGTCGCACAGGCCGGCGAGACAGCTAAAGGTCTGCCTGAGGCGGCGAAGGTTTCGGGAGCTGCCACAGGAATGGCCGGTGCTGGGGTCGAAGATCTTATATGGGTATGGGTTGGTGTTGCACTAACCGCTGGGATGTCTACTGGAATTATTATTGAAGATCAAGAAAAAGAACATCCTCTTTGTCCATAACTGTCAATAATAGCTATTTTTTTAAATAAAAGGAAACCCAGCTGTTCAAAGGTAGAGTTCAAGCTGGGTTTTTTTTAAAAAGGAGAAGGATGAATTTAAAGAAATTAATTTTATTTTTTACTTGCTTCATTTTCATTATCTTCGTCATTTCCTGCGCTTCCAGTCCCCCTCCCAAAAGAGAAGTCATCTCTCCAGAAACCCAAATGAGGGAAATTGAAACTTCTAAACGTGTGAAGGAGATGAATGAGAAGATCCTGATGAGCGCCCACTCGTCAAGAAGGGACCTTTACCGTGATTATAAAATTGGCCCAGAGGATCTTCTTGAAATTTCTGTTTTCGAGGATGAGAAGCTGAATAAGACCGTTCGGGTCAGTTCCCAGGGAAATATCAGCCTTCCCCTGTTGGGGGTATTGAAAGTGAAGGGCCTCACGGCAAATGAATTGGAGAAAGAAATCCGGGATCTCTTGGCTGAGAAATACTTTCAGGATCCTCACGTCAGTGTTTTCATCAAGGAATATCGGAATCAGCGAATCTCGGTGATGGGGGCTGTGGAGAAACCAGGAGTCTATGATGTTACAGGTCAGAAGGCAATCCTGGATATATTGGCCATGGCAGGGGGCCTCAAAGAGGATGCGGGGCAATTACTTTTTTTGATTCGACCTCCTAAATTTGAAGATGAGAAAGTTAAGGTGAAAAAAGATTCCGATGACCAGACCCTCAAAACATTTATGATCGACCTCGAAGGGTTGTTAATGAAAGGCGATTTGGCCCTCAATCTGCCTTTAATGAATGGCGATGTGATCAATATTCCTGTGTCCGGCAAGATATTTGTGGGCGGTGAAGTAAAGAGTCCGGGCGGTTTCCCTCTCAAAGGGAAAAAATTGACTGTCAGCCAGGCCATCTCTCTGGCAGGGGGATTGGGCTCCAAAGCCGCCGGCTCTGAGACCAAAATCTTCCGTTATTCAGAGAAAGGAACAGATAAAGAGATTCTTTCTGCCAATGTTTATGCTATTCAGAAGGGTCAGGAGGGAGACCTTTACCTTAAAGAAAACGACATCATCATCGTCCCTAAAAGCGGCACGAAAGCTTTCCTGATAGAACTCCGGGATACCGTTAAGGGATTATTGGGTTTTGGATTTTCTCTCGGAACCCTGTAGCATGAGGAGAATGACATGAATTATCTGCAACAAACGCCTCCAGAAGGATATTACCAGCTTCCCCCACCAGGATATTATAATCCCCCCCCTCAGGAAGAGAAAGAGGTCCATCTCAGGGATTATTGGAAGGTCATCTGGAAGAGGCGATGGACGGTCATCGCTCTTTTTTTGATCGTATTGATCACTACAGCCGTGGCGACTTTTACGATGAAGCCCATCTACCGGGGGACGATATCCGTCCAGATCAATAAAGAGAACCCACAGATTATGGATTTTAAAGAAATGTTTTCCGTCAACATGTGGGATTTAGATTACTACCAGACTCAATATAAAATCCTCGAGAGTCGAACTCTTGCCAAGCGTGTCATTCAAACCCTAAAACTCTCAGAGCATCCTGAGTTTCAACCAAAGCCTTTAACGCCTTTCCAGCAATGGAAATCGAATATCCTGAAGCCCATGACTGGTCTATTCACCTCTTCCAAAAAAAATGCCCCTTCTGAGAAGGAGATATCCGAGAACAAAAAAGATACCGCTCTTATCGACCAGTTTCTCAGTAAATTAAAGGTTGAACCCATCCGGAACTCTCGCCTCGTCAAAGTCCACTTCGATTCAAACTATCCAGAACTTTCTGCCAAGGTGCCTAATACCTTAGCTGTGACCTACATTCAACAGAGTGTGGAAAGCCGTTTTATCGCTACGGAACAGGTGAAAGAATGGTTGACCAAACAATTAGAAGATCTGAAGGCAAAAGTGGAAAGGGCAGATGAAGCCCTTCAGGCTTTCGGTTCCAAGCACGATATTATTTCACTCGAGGAAAAAGAGAATGTCACCATGCAACGGCTCACTGAACTGAATGAGGTCCTCACCAAAGCCGAATCAGAACGCATGGCCAAAGAGGCCCTTTATAGACAGACCAAAGACAAACATTTCGATGCTCTCCCCTCCATTCTCGAGAACAAGTTGGTGATGGACTTGAAGCAGGCTTACATCCAGCTTGAGGCGCAGTATATGAAGCTCTCCGAGACCTTCAAGCCAGAATACCCGGAGATGGTCCGCCTCAAGAATCAGATGCAGTCCATTCAAAGACGTATGGATGTTGAAACCAATAAGATTATTGCAGGGATTAAAAACGACTATGAATCGAATCTTCGCAGGGAATCTTTAATCAGGCAGGCCTTTGAGCAACAAAAAGCCAAGGTCATGGAGATGAAGGAGCAGGGCATTCAGTATAACATCCTCAAGCGTGAGGCCGATACCAATAAAGAGCTCTATAAGGGTCTCCTCCAGAGGATGAAGGAGGCAGGGGTTTCAGCCGGTCTCACTGTCAGTAATATTCAAGTGGTGGACCAGGCCGAAATACCGACGGGTTCTTACAAACCCAATAAAAAGCTTAACCTTCTTCTGGCCGCAGTGGTTGGACTTTTCCTCGGAATCGGGCTGGCCTTTTTCTTTGAATATCTCGATAATACGGTAAAATCACCCGAAGACGTGGAACAACTGATTCGACTCCCTTCCTTCGGGATGGTCCCCGAGATTTCTTATGAAAGAAAAAAGCGATTGGCGAAAGCGTCTTATCCGGTTGAGCTGGTTACACATGGTCATCCAAAATCAATCCTCTCAGAGGCATACCGGAACATACGAACTTCCATCCTCCTCTCTTTTTCAGAAAAACCCCCGAAGAAGATTGTCATCACCAGTCCCAACCCATCTGAGGGAAAGACCACAACCGTCATCAATACAGCCATTGCCTTATCCCAGACCGGGGCTCAGGTGTTGATCATCGATGGAGATATGAGACACCCAAGGATCCACAAGATTTTTAACGAGGAGAATGGCGCAGGGCTCTCAAATTTTCTATCCGGCAATTCACCGCTTGACTCAATCATTAAAAAGACCGAAGTTCCAAACCTTTATTACATCCCCTCCGGTCCAATTCCCCCGAATCCCTCAGAACTGATTGGCTCAAAGCTTTTTAAGGTGATGATGGATTCTCTCGGCAAGAAGTTTGACCACATCGTTCTCGATTCTCCGCCAGCCCTCGGGTTTGCCGACTCCGTCATTCTTTCTACCACTGTAGATGGGGTCATCCTCGTGGTGTTAGGCGGGAAAACACCGAGAGAGACCCTTCAGCGGGCAAAAGAGGTTCTCCATCAGGTGAATGCCAAAATTCTTGGGGTGGTAATCAACCGGGTTGATATCCATCGGAGTGGCTATGGATATTATTATTACCGATACCATTACTATTACGGAAAGGATGGGAAAAAGAAAGAACTTCCCTATTCATCAGAAGGCGATTCAGTTTCAACCTGAGTATTATCAATCCGCCATCATCCTCTTTCAGCAAGAGGGGATGATCTCATTTCCTGCCTTTCCTAAAGGGAGGTTGGAAAGGAACACGAAAGATATTCTTTTTGACAAGGATTTTCGCTGTTCATGAGACGCTTCTTCTCTTCGACTCTTATTCTCTTCATATCTCTGGTGGTAGGCTATCAGATCCTTTCCATATGGAGGGGAGTTTCCCTCTACCAGAAAAACCTCTCTAAAGAAAGTCTTCTTAAAGCCATGCAAGCTATCCCATCCAATCCTGACCCCTTTTACAGATTGGGACTTTTCTACCAGTGGGATATTCGTAATATCGACCTAAAGCAGTCGCTCCATTACCTCAAGAAGGCGATTGAAAGAAACCCTCTTGAGCAGGATTACTGGCTCAATGTGGCGAAGGTCTTTCAGAGGATGGGAGAAAGCAAGGCATCTGAGAGAGCTTTAGAAAATGCCATCAGGGTCTTTCCTGCTGGTTATAAGGGTAGGTGGGTAACTGGAAGTCTTCTCCTCCAACAGGGAACACTCGAAAAAGCAATCCCTCATTTCTCTTACATTCTCGACAATTATCCAAATCAGAGCCACATGGTTTATGATGTTTTGGGAAAGGCAGCCAACGATTCTGATTTTATCTTGGAAAGACTTGTTCCGAAAAACCCTGTTTCACTCAAACAATATCTTTCCTATCTCTATGAGTCAGGGGATAGGGAATCAGCGCAAAAGGCCTGGCAAAAGAAGGATTCATTTGCTTATAAACCCGACCGAAATGAAACTCTTCGACACATCGAATTTCTCATCTCCCGCGGTGAATTAAACGAGGCGTTTCTAATCTGGAAGGCCAGGCTTCAAGAAGAAGGATTATTATCTCCCTCCGATAGTAGCTTGATCACCAATGGTGGGTTTGAGAAGGAGAAGATTTTAGGTGGGGGTTTTGATTGGAAAATTGAGAAAATCCCTGGGGCCGAGGTCGCCTTCGATCCTTCGATGGCTTTCGAAGGGAAGGGTTCCTTGAAGATTGTTTTTAATGGAAAAGAGAATGTCGATTTTGCCCATGTCTATCAATTCGTTCCATTAAAACCCAATATCGAATACGTGCTAAAGGTCAATATGAAGACCCAAGCTGTGACAACTAAAAGTGGTCTGAAAATAGAGGTTTCAGGCGTTGGTCCAGCTTTTTATAAAGCATCCGAGTCATTAATCGGAGACAATGAATGGAAGGAGTTGATGGTTGCCTTTCGGACCCCTGCCCAATCCCAGGGCGGCTTAGTGAGAATCCGGAGAGAAAAAACCGCTAAATTCGACCGATTCATCTCCGGAACGGTTTGGATCGACAATTTCTCTCTCACAGAAACAAAAGGTCATTAGGTAATCAATAACTCAATAAATTTATCCTGCTTGCCCTGTAATGTAAGTGTACGGGGTGAAATGCAAAGCCTATTTCACAGGGACAAAAGAAACCAAAGAAACTAGAGAAACTAAAGAAACTATGGAAACGAGATTGACCCAATAACACAACGACTCAATGACCAAATTGTATAGTGATTTAATGACTTATTGACTGGAGGGCCAGTTCAATGAAAGACTACTACAAAACTCTTGGTGTTAAGGAAAATGTCTCAGAAGAAGAGATCCGGGCACGATGGGTCAAACTCACGAAGCACTATCACCCTGACCGAGGGGAAGACGTGGCTTCGAATGAGAAGATCAGGGAGATCAACGAGGCCTATCACGTATTGAAACATTCTTCCACACGCGTGGAATACGACCTCCAGAGGACATACGGCCAGGAAAAAAGAGGATCTTATTTCAAGAAACTCAGTGTTCCTGCCAGCATTTTATTTGTTTTTATCATCGTCGGCCTCATCTATTTTAATAGGTTCCAGACCACCTCTGTTTCTGAACTTACAGCTTCTAACCAAATAGACCAAACCAACCAAAGAAACGAAACAAACCAGAGAAACGAAATAAACCAAAGAAACCAGATAGACCAAATAGACCAGAGAGACCCAACAAACTCAATAAACCCAAAAACCCAACCACGCATTGACGCGCCAAATCAGCAACCCCAGCTTGCCACATCAACTCCGGCTGTACCAATCACTTTTAACCAGAGAAACCAAACAAACCAAATAAACCAAACAGACGAAATAGACCAAATAGACCAAAGAAACCAAACAGACCAAACCGACGAGACAGACCGAACAGACCAAACAGACGAAATAGACCAAAGAGACCCTAAACTTCAGTTCGCTCAATTTAAACCGCCTTCTCCTCTTGCAACAGAAGATGAGGTAAGAAAGTTCTTTGCCAATTATATCGAATGTTATAATCAGATGGATTTGGAGGGTTTCCTTTCTTTATTCTCCTCTAAGGCCATCCAAAATCAGAAAGATAGAATCGAAGGGATTCGGAAGATTTATGCCGATTTTTTCAACCAAGGTCAGGGAGTTCGCTATAACACGCAAGATATGAAGATCGAAATTTATCAGAATGCTGTCGAAGTGAAGGCTCGTTATGAAATAGAGCAGATATTGAAAATGGGTGGGGAGAAAAAAGTCTGGAGAGGAAATGTCCGCTGGGTGTTAGATAAAGAAAATGGAGTCCTAAAAATAATTTCCCTCGATTATCAACACCAGAAGTCCGTTTGAGGGAAGAAGGAGAATTTAAATGAGATTTCATGCGATCCCTTTTGTTTTCTTCCTGTCTCTCATCTTCATCGTTCCTTTTTACACAATTGCGCAAGTCCCTCTTCCACCTGAGAGCCCCAAGGTCATACCGGTAGAAGAAGTTCAAAAATTCATTGTAGAATATAAAGTTCGGTTCATGAAAATGGATCTTGATGCCTTCATGGATCTCTTCTCTAAAGAGGCCGTTGAAAACCGGATGCTCCCTTATGCAAATATCCGAGAGGCCTACCGAAGAACGATTGCTCACAGCAAATCTATCGTCTATAACCTGAAAATTTATTCTATCCAGACCTATACACGGAGTGTCTTCGTTAGAGGTCACTATGAAATTATTCAAACTCTTAAAGCTGGGGGTAAAGAGAGGGCTTTCCGGGGGGATATCCAATGGGACCTCGTCCGTGAAAATGGTTCTTTAAAAGTTAGAGAAGTCAATTATGGGAGAGAGCGTTTGCGATGATTGATCTCCATTCTCATATCCTGCCGAATTTGGATGACGGGCCCAGGACCATCGAGGACTCCATCCAGATGTGTCGGATCAGTTATCAAGACGGGATAAGAACCATCGTGGCAACCCCCCACATCCTGCCAGGAATTTACAAAAATGACAGGTCCACCATCCTCACCAAACTCCAACAACTTAACAACGCTTTAATGAAGTTCGGAGTTCAGAGTTCGGAGTTCGTAGTTAAGAATTCTGACTCAATGACTCAACAACTCAATGACCCAATGACCGGGTTTAAACTCCTTCCCGGTGCCGACGTCCATTTCACATCAGATATCCTTCAGCGTTATGAAAAGGAAGAAATTGTAACAGTCAATGACCAAGGACGATATCTCATGGTCGAGTTTGCTTTCCAAGGGATTCCATACCAGGCAGAGGAAGTCCTTTTCCAACTGTTGGCAAAAGGAATCATTCCCATCATCAGTCACCCAGAAAGAAATATGGAAATCGGGCAGAGACCCAAAAGATATTATGAAATGATCCGAATGGGTTGTCTGGGTCAGGCCACAGCCATGAGTTTAACCGGAGGGTTTGGACCCGGAGTAAAGCGGATAGCCGAAAAACTACTTTCAAAAAGACTAATTCACATCATTGCCTCGGATGCCCATTCCACTGATGGAAGACCCCCCATTCTTTCCGCTGGGGTGAAGGCAGCCGAAAAGATCGTGGGCAAAGAAGAAGCCCGAAAGATGGTGACCGAATACCCCGAGGCAGTTATCGAAGGCCGAAGGCCTAATATTCCCGAACCGATCTCTCCCTGACTTAAAGATTAGGGAGAGAGAAGGTCATTAACTAAATGGCCAGTTACTTAATTACCCAATTACTTAATCACTCAATGACTCGATTACTTAATGACCTAATGACCAAGTGACTCAATGACAATATTTAACCATTTCATCAAACTCATCCTCATTCTTCTCCTCATCTTTACTCCCATTGCCTTTGGCTCCATCGAACTCTGGGCTTTTTCTTTAATGGAGCTGGGAATCCTTTTAATCATCATCCTCTGGGCAATTCAATCTTTACTCCGCCCTGCACTACGTAGAGTGCAGGGCAGCCCTGAACCACGATGGATTCAGGGCCTTAGCCCTGAACCACGATGGATTCAGGGCCTTAGCCCTGAACCACGATGGATTCAGGGCCTTAGCCCTGAACCACGATGGATTCAGGGCCTTAGCCCTGAACCACGATGGATTCAGGGCCTTAGCCCTGAACCACGATGGATTCAGGGCCTTAGCCCTGAACCACGATGGATTCAGGGCCTTAGCCCTGAACCACGATGGATTCAGGGCCTTAGCCCTGAACCTTACATGGTTCAGGGCGAACTCCAATCTCCGCATTCCGCATTTGTTGTCATTCTCCTTTCCCTCTTTCTCCTCCTCATCCTCTTTCAACTGATTCCTCTCCCTTCAGGGTTTTTAAAAATCCTCTCCCCCAAAACATTAGAGTTGCGGAATTCTCTTTCGATTTTTGATTCTCAACTCTTAACTCTTAACTCTAAATTTCAAATTTCTTTCTTCCCCTTCGCGACCCAAATCGAATTTTTCAAATGGTTGATCCTATCTGGTTTATTTTTCTTTCTCATATATTGGAGACATTCGAATAGGGATATTATTCATCTAATTCTCGTAATTATGTTGGTCGGTGTTGCAGAATCCCTCTATGGAATGTTCGAGTTCTTCAGCGGCCATAAATATATTCTTCATCTGAATATGGAGGCCAGGATTGCCTCTGTGACTGGGACCTTCATCAACCGCAACTACTTTGCGGGATATCTCCTAATGGTCATTCCTTTAAGTGTTGGCTTCCTTTTTTCACGCGAAGCCACTCAAATAGGCCGGTTCAGGGGGTGGCGTGAGCGTCTCGTCTCACTCGATGGGAAGACACTCCTCATTGGGTTTTGTGTGATTGTGATGATTCTTGGACTCCTTTTCTCAGCATCAAGAATGGGAATTTCAAGCCTCCTTCTCTCATTCACTCTGCTCAGTCTCCTCTTTATAAGCCCTACAAAAGAGCAGAAATTTTCCAGAACATCAATCTTAATTTTAGGTTTGGCTTTGCTCTGGGCTGCATGGATTGGGCTCGACTTTGTGATCAGTCGATTCCTCACCTCCTCTGAAGATTTCAAAGGAAGATGGGTATTCTGGGCAAACACGTTTCAGATTTTCAAAGACTTTCCAATCTTTGGCTCCGGCCTCGGTACCTTCACTTGGGTTTTTCCCATGTACCGATCTTTCCATTTAATAGGAATTGCTACTCATGCCGAAAATGACTTTCTTCAATTGGCTTCAGAAGTTGGGGTTATAGGCATAGGATTACTCTTGATTCTATTCTTATTTTTCTTTTATAAAGCAATCTCTGGAATTAGTTTGCTTTCTTACAGGGAATCAGGGAGATATATTGGAATCGGTGGCTTGGTAGGCATCGTGGCATTAATGCTTCATAGCATCGTAGAAAGAAACATCCAGGTTCCTTCCAACGCTTTCCTCTATACAATACTCTGGGCAATAGTCTTAAGAATCAGTTTTACTAAAAAAGTTAACACATAGGTTTTTAGGTGAAACAAACTAAAGAAACTAGAGAAACCAAATAAACCAAATGGACCAAATGAACCAAACAAACCAACGAAACGAAAGAAACCAGATCGCTTCGCGATCGTGGTTCGTGGTTCAAACCAAACCTGGGAATGAGCATCGTGTAGAGACCAACTTGTTTAACCAGGAGATAGAAGCTTTTCTCCCACTGCTCGAAACTTTCCAATACTCTCACGGGGAGACAGTTCAGAAGATTAAACCCCTCTTTCCGAACTATCTCTTTGCGAAGCTTGACATCGATCTCCACTACTATAAGGTGAAGTGGACAAGAGGAGTGAGTAAAATCCTGGGGGTCGGAAATGAACCCATCCCGATTTCTGAAAAAGTGATCCAGACAATCAAGGCTCGAATGGGAGAGAATAATGCTGTAAAGCTGGACGAAGGCTTGGAAGAGGGTAACATAGTTCAGTTCACATCAGGTCCTTTTAAAGACCTGATGGGAGTTTTTGATAAAAAAATGTCAGATGGGAAACGGGTCAGGGTACTCCTGACCCTAATTGGTGTGGACGTTCCAGTCCAGGTGTCAAGGTGGCAAATCAAAAAAGTCGCCTAAAGCAGTTTATTTAGTTTCTTTGGTTTGTAGAGTTTATTTGGTTAAAAAGCAATTAACTTATGAATAAGTTGAATTGTTAAATCAGTTACAAAAGAAACAAAAGAAACAAAAGAAACCAGAAAAACCTTTTGCCCATTCACTTGGCACAACCAAATAAAGACATTCAATCGGATTTCTCAAAATTCGGCTTGGCGGGAGCTTATCCTAAAACAGATCCGTTAGTAAGGTCATTTAAAAAATGGGATGTGTCCCTAATTTAATTTGACATAACCCCTTTTTAAAAACCAACCCAATCAACTAAAGAAACCAAATAAACCAAAGAAACCAGATTGACTCAATTAACTAATGACCTGGTTACCTAACGTGAGAATCCTTTTTTCCATCCTTTCCTTGGCTTATATATTTGGAATCTTTTTCTTCGCCGATTCTTCCGTGGTTTCCGATTTATCTTCTTTTAACCCTTACAGCCTCCTCCATATCCCCCTCTATGGAATCCTTACAGCTCTCCTTATCTTCTCTTTCGTCCCAATGACTCATCGACGCAATGACTCAATAAATTTACCCCGTGAAATGGGGAGCCTATTTCACCGGGGCCCAAGAAACTATTTATTTGTTGCTGCTTTGTTCGCTCTTATTGTCGCCATCGCCGACGAAATCCACCAAGCCTATGTCCCAGGCCGTGATTCTTCCCTCACCGACGTCCTTCTCGATATGGCCGGCATCGGCATTGTAATATTCTTCGCCCCTCAACTTTTTAGAAAAAAAGAGTTTCCAAAAACTCGATTAACTCTATAAACACATTACCGCATCTACGCATTGACCCAATAACCCATTAACGCATTTACGCTTTTACGCATAAACACTAAGACCCAATAAACTCAATGGACGGTATTTTTGCAGTAATCCTCGCCGGTGGTTCCGGTGTCCGCTTCTGGCCATTAAGCCGGGAAACCAGCCCAAAGCAGATGCTCCAGATTGTTGGAGAGGATACTCTTCTTCGGCAGACCATCAAACGTATAAATGGCTTTGTCCCCCCAGAGAATATCTGGATTGTAACGACAGAAGACAAAGCCCAGAGCATAAGGTTTCATATTGAGCCCTTAGGCAACCTGGCCAAAGGGATCCAGTTCATCAACGAACCTGTGGGAAGAAACACCGCACCAGCCGTTGGTCTAACTGCAATTTACCTCAATCATCTCTCTTCAGAATCCATAATGGTTGTGTTGCCCTCTGACCATGCCATTCCTGATACAGAGAAATTCTTGAATGACCTCAGATTGGCTATCCAGGGAGCAAAGAAAGACTATCTTGTTACATTTGGTATCAAACCCAATCGGCCTGAGACAGGTTATGGGTATATCAAGGTTGCCAGATCTTCGAAGACGAAACCAAAAGGTCTAATTAAAGTTGACCGCTTCTTCGAAAAACCTGACCTTAAAACTGCAAAAAGATACCTGTCTGATGGCGGCTACTTCTGGAACTCCGGCATCTTTATATTTAAAACCTCCCAAATCCTCTCCGAAATCAAAGAACACCTCCCATCCCTTTATAGGACTTTAAAAGAAATTGAATCGATTCTCTTCGATTCATCTAAACCAAAGAAACCCGATAAACTCAACAAACCCAATAAACACAATGAATGCAACAAACTCAATAAACTCTATTCTCGTTTGGAGCCAATCTCGATAGACTACGGCATCATGGAGCGAAGTCAAAACATCCTGATGGCTCCTGCTAAATTCAAATGGTCTGATTTGGGGAGTTGGGCTGCCCTGGACGAAATCATTGAAAAAGATAAAACGGGAAATATCCTTAAAGGAAATACAATTGATATTGAAAGTCAAAATTCAACTGTGTTTGCTGGCGATAGGCTCATCGCCACCATTGGTCTCAAAGACATGGTGGTTGTGGATACACCCGATGCGACCCTGGTGTCTCCCAAGGAAAGAGTTCAGGAGGTTAGAAAAGTTGTCGAGGCATTGAGACAGGCTGACCGTGAGGAACATCTCATTCACAAAACCGTAGAGAGGCCCTGGGGAAGTTATACCGTTCTTGAGAAAGGGGATAGATACAAAATTAAAAGGGTTGTTCTTAAACCTGGAGCACGCTTGAGTCTTCAATTGCATAGGAGGCGGAGTGAACACTGGGTTGTGGTATCAGGGGTAGCAAAAGTGACAAGAGAGGGTGAGACCTACTTAGTTCATACGAACGAAAGCACCTATATCCCTATCAATACGAAGCATCGTCTGGAGAACCCTGGAGATATCTTCCTTCAAATCGTCGAAGTTCAAAATGGTGACTACGTCGAAGAAGATGACATCGAGCGCTTCGCCGACGACTACGGCCGTCCAATAACTTAATAACCAAATAAACTAAATAAACCAAACAAATTTATCCCGTGAAAAACGTTAGCTATTTAATCGGGATGAAATGCGCCCGTGGAGTGTGGAAACTACTCCATGGACCCGCCTATTTCACTGGGACTCAACAAACTCAATGAACCCAATAAACTCAAGTAACACTATGACCCAAAGACGCGATGACGATCTAATTGCCTTTCTTCAACTCTGTAACCCTTTTTCCTCCTCTATCCCTACCGTTACTTCAGACGAGGGCTGGCAATACATCTCCGAGCTTTCCAAACTCCACGGGGTAACCCCGTTCCTCTATTATCGCACCAGATCTCTGGGGATTTCATTGCCGGAGCAACTGAGCAAAGAATGGCTCGGACATTACCTTCATCAGATCGCAGAGGAAAAGCAGGCCCGTCGCCAGATTAAAGAAGTTAAGGAGATGCTCGATTCAGAAAAAATACCCATGATTCTTCTTAAAGGCGCCTCGGCAATGCTGCGTCTCTATCCGCAACCCGGGCTTCGAACTTTTTGTGATCTGGATATTCTAATACCTGCTGATATGATACCTTGTTTTAAAAAAGTGATGACGATGGCCGGCTATAAACCATTAGCCGCCAGAAATTCTCCTGAAGATGAGGAGCTTCAGAAATTTGACAGCCACCTCGACCCATTATGTAAAGACCGAAGTCTCATGATAGAACCCCACCTGAGTATCTTCGGAGTACGGGGAGACCATTTAGGTGCCAGATCAGAAATATGGCAGGGAAGGGAGGAAACAAGCACTGATGGAATCAAAGTTGACCACCTGAGCAAAGAGCAATTCATTGTCCATACCCTCCTTCACTCCTCAAGACATCTATCAGATGAAGGATTTACTGAAATAAAATGGCTTGTAGATCTTCTCTATGCAATAAGAGCATGGAAAATAGACTGGTTAAAGGTCGGAGATATTGGCCATAAATGGGGTGTTGAGAACGATATCCTCCCTGTTATTGCCACCTTAAATCACTATTGGCAAGCTGAAATACCCTTAGCTGAGGAAGCAGCGCCACTGGATATCAATACACTGGTACTAGGAGTTGAAGATCGGCAAGAACAATACTACGCAAAACTCCCTGCAAGTTATTTCGAGCGCCTTTTGAAGTTAAGAAAGTTGCCAGATAAAACCTCCCGGGTTCGTTATATATTTCACCTCTTTTTCCCCACTCGGGAGAACCTCCGCTGGCGCTACAATCTTTCTTCAAAAAGAATAATTTTGCCTTATTACATCCTTCACCTCTTCTACATAGGTAAGAAGTTTCTTACAGGACTATGCTATCAACTTCTTTATCACCCTCGATGACCAAATTACTCAATGACTATTCGGCCTTGAAGATATGGGAAGTGGCAGCCAAACGGCCTGGAGCAGGCCTGATCCACCATTCGGATCGTGGGAGTCAGTACTGTGCCCATGAATACCGGAGACTGGTGGATCAGTTCAAGATGAGAGCATCCATGAGCAGAAAAGGCG
>Ga0210049_1000150_pt1 | contig 49629 bp, 35 predicted proteins | sample CryGeyCG2014_300_2_FD_183964 | JGI IMG/M metagenome (GOLD analysis project Ga0210049, IMG submission 183964) | Groundwater microbial communities from aquifer - Crystal Geyser CG06_land_8/20/14_3.00 (SPAdes) (version 2) | ecosystem: Environmental > Aquatic > Deep subsurface > Groundwater | place... | reverse complement strand
TATAGGTTAAAGGAACACAGATTCATAATTCATAAACATTTCCTATCAATTCATCCACTTATCAACCCATCAACTATTCAACTTATCAACTTTTTGTGTTTTCGTGCCTTTGTGGTGAGTAGTTACATTTTATCATATAATTCTTATTGTTGCAACATAAATTTTAGGCATGGCTGCAAAAAAGGTAATACCTATTGTTTCCCTCTCCTAAAAAATCGCAGATCTTTCGCATAACGGCTTGAGGGAATGTCATTATTTGCCGATTATAAAGATAGGGCATAATCGTGTCCGATTTAAGCTAAGGAACAAAACATCATGCACATCCCCTATCTTACAGACAAATACAAGGATATACAACGATTCCAGTTCGTCATAAATGTGCTGCTTAAGCATGGGTTGGGACATATAATCTCAAGGTTGAATCTTGAGCATCACCTTTCTTTTTGGAGACGAATTATTCATCGACCCTCACCAGAGACTCATGAGATATGGCTCTCTGCCCCGGAGCGGTTTCGATTAGCAATGGAGGAGTTGGGTCCAACCTTTATCAAGTTTGGGCAGATTTTAAGCACTCGTCCAGATATAGTTCCGGCAGAATATATAAAGGAATTTGAAAAACTTCAGGATGATATTCACCCGTTTCCATTTTCCGATGTCAGGGATATAATAAAAGGAGAGCTGCATCTTGAAATTGAGGATTTGTTTAAGGAATTTTCTGAGCAACCAGTGGCAGCAGCATCCATTGCTCAGGTTCATCGGGCAGTGTTGCCTTCTGGTAAGCTTGTGGTGGTTAAACTCAGGCGACCCGGAATTGAGGAAATAATAGAGGCTGACTTGCGAATCCTGTTTGCTTTAGCCAACCTTCTGGAAAAACGCATCCCCTCAACCAAACAGTATAATCCTATAGGTATTATCAAAGAGTTTGAAAGAAATATTAAGAAAGAGCTGAATTTTACCAAAGAAGCATATCATATTGAACAATTTCAAAGAAACTTCCAAAATGAGCCAACAATTTGTATCCCAAAGGTTTATTGGGAGGCGACTAATAAAAAAATACTGACAATGGAGGCAATTGACGGCATAAAGATAAGTGATATAAAAAGATTGGAGGAAACAGGGCTTGACCCAAAAATAATTGCCAGAAATGGGGTAAATGCCATCTTAAAACAGGTGTTTATAGATGGATTCTTCCATGGGGATCCGCATCCAGGGAATATCTATGTTTTAGAGGGCAATAGAATCGCCTTTCTGGACTTTGGGATAGTGGGAAGAATAGATGAAAGAATGCAGCAAAATCTATCAGACGCTATTCTGGGTATGTTGCTTAAAAACACACAACAAATCATTGATTGCTTTTGGAGATTAGAGGCAATAGATGAGGATGTTGACAAACGGGCATTAAAGGCAGACTTGGATGCCTTTGTGGAAAGATACTATGAAATACCACTTGGAAAACTAAAGATTGGATGGATGATGCAGGATGTTCTGGAGATAGCTATCAGAAATAAGCTCAAGATATTGCCTGAATTTCTGCTATTAGCCAAAACCTTGATAGTGATAGAGGGTGTGGGATTAATGCTGGATCCCACGCTTGAGATAATTCCCCTTGTCCAACCGCTTGTGAGTTCTGTGGTGGAAAAGAGGCTTGCCCCGAGTAAAATATTTAATGATGTATTAAAATTAACAACAGAATTTGGTTCTCTGATAAAAACCCTGCCCCAGGAAATAGACCTTTTATTGAAAAAACTTCAATCAGGCAGGCTAAAGATAGAGTTTGAGCATCAAGGACTTGGGGATTTGATTAAGGAATTTGATCAGGTAAGCAATCGATTGTCTTTTGCCATGATTGTAGCCGCAACCATCATTGCCTCTTCCCTGATGGTTCAGGCAAATATTGGACCATTTGTTCTCGGTCTCCCATTGCTGGGGTTGATTGGCTTTATTATTTCAGGTGTGTTAGGGATGTTTTTGCTTGTGTTGATTATTATTTCAGGGAGATTTTAGAAGAGATAACTACGAAATACGCGAAATACGCGAAAAATCCTACTCATTTTCTTATTGACTTCAAGCCTCAACTTTGCTATAATACAATAGGATAGAAAAATATCACTTACAAAGGAAAATACAGGAATACATCCCATATTTTCAGCCCAAAATCACGGAGGAAATACATGCCAAAAACAATGGAATTATTCGTTCAACCTATTGTGCCGCAAAGAATTATTCGGCTGAGTGAAATAGCTTATAATCTCTGGTTTTCATGGAACCCAGATGCCTTGATGCTTTTTTCATCTATTGATAGTAAGCTCTGGGAAAAAATAGGGCATAATCCGGTTAAATTTCTGAAAGAGGTAAGCCAGCATAAATTGGAAAAGGCAAGTAATGACAGAACATACCTCATGGAATACAACAAGGTAATGGCTGCTTTTGACCATTACCTTTCTGAAACAACTACATGGTATGACCATCGGTTTGAGGGAAGGGATGAAATTATTGCCTATTTCTCGGCTGAATATGGTATCCATGAGTCATTGGGGATATACTCCGGAGGGTTGGGCATATTGTCCGGGGATCATTGCAAGGCAGCCAGTGACCTTGGGCTTCCATTTGTAGCCATAGGCTTCCTCTATCGACATGGGTATTTTTCCCAAAAAATAGATGCTCATGGCAATCAGATTGTTGAATATATCGATAATGTCTTTGAAGAAATGCCTATCCTTCGCGTAAATAATAAGGATAATGAGCCATTAACCATAACCGTAAATATAGCTGACCGTAAGGTATTTGTAAATATCTGGGAGGCAAGGATAGGCAGGATACCTCTTTACCTGCTTGATACAGATACCCTTCTTAATGATGAAAAAGACAGGCTGATAACATATCAACTCTATGGTGGAAATTTAGATATGCGTATCTGTCAGGAAATAGTTCTGGGTATGGGTGGCGTGCAAGCACTTAGAGCATTGGATATAAAGCCAACTGTGTGGCATATGAACGAAGGGCATTCTGTGTTCATGGGATTGGAACGCATTCGTAATCAGGTTAAAAACAATGGATTAAATTTCCATGAGGCATTGGAGGTAGTTCGTGCTAAAACAGTCTTTACTACCCATACCCCGGTACCAGCCGGGCATGATGCCTTTCCTCTGGAGATGATGGACCATTACTTTCATCAATATTATACGGATGTTGGCTTGAGTCGGGACGAGTTTATGGGGCTTGGGGTTGAGAACGAAAATGGCAAAAAGGTCTTTAATCTTACTTGCTTAGCCTTCAAGATTGCATATTGTACTAATGCAGTCAGTCTCTTGCATGGGCAGATAACCAGTAAGCTCTGGGAACAATTATGGCCAGGTATCCCTGCAGAAGAAAATCCAATTATTTACATTACCAATGGCATTCATACCTTTACATGGATTACACCGCCTATGGCAGATTTTTTTGATCAATATCTTGGACAGGAATGGCGAAGCAATCTTTCCAAACCTGAGTTTTGGCAAAAGATTTATGATACCCCGGATGATATTTACTGGGGGGTACGACAGGATATTAAACGAAAGATGATTGAGGTTATCCGAGCCAATCTGAAGAATCAGCGGATCAGGAATATGTCCTCTACAACCGAGATTATAGAGGCAGAACATGTCCTCTCCCCTGAGGCGTTAACCATTGGATTTGCCAGACGATTTGCTACCTATAAAAGGGCAAACCTTATTTTCAAGGATTTAGAGCGATTAAAAAGGATCGTAAATAATCCCAATCGCCCTGTTCAGATTGTTTTTGCAGGCAAGTCTCACCCAGCCGATCACCCTGGTCAGGATATTATTCGACAGATATATAATATCTCACAAATGCCTGAATTTCGTCATCGTATTGTTTTGCTGGAAGACTATAACATTAATATTGCTCGCTGCCTTGTCTCTGGTGTAGATGTCTGGCTGAATACCCCAAGAAGGCCATACGAAGCCAGTGGTACAAGCGGGCAAAAGGTTGCTGTAAATGGTGGGATTAACCTGAGTATTCTGGATGGCTGGTGGGCTGAAGGGTACAAAGAAAAAAATGGCTGGGCAATTGGGGATGAACGGGACTATAATGACCATGCAAGACAGGATACGGATGATAGTAATTCTCTATACTCCTTGCTTGAGGAAGAAATAATTCCCCTCTATTATCAGAAGGGGGAAAGGGGTTATTCCCCTGGATGGGTAAAGATGTCAAAGGAGTCCATAAAAACCATAGTGCCAATATTTAATACAGACAGAATGGTCAGGGAATATATGCGAAAGTGTTACATCAAAGCCTCTGATTCAGGTAAGAGACGGCTGCCAGATAACCATTTTATTGCTAAGGAATTGGCAGCGTGGAAAAAGAATATTATTCGTAACTGGGGTGCTGTTGGATTATCCATGCCAGATAGCCATGACTCACAGATGGTATTTGGTAATTCCTCATTAATTGAGGTGGTTGCCAATCTTGGGGGGCTGGGGCCAGGGGATGTAGCGGTTGAACTTTATGTTAAGGATAATGAAGGCATTGTCCTCCCTTCGCTAACAATGACGGTTGTCCATGAGGGGAGAGTGGCAGAAGGCAGAATGAAGACAGCACAGGCTACAGGGGAATATTGTTATCAGGCAAAATTCCATCCACATGATAGTGGACGATATGCTATATCCATTCGTATCATTCCTTATCACCCGGAGTTGTTGCATAAGCATGAGATGGGATTGTGTAAGTGGCTGTGAATGTGATGCAAACATCCTTGCTTGCAAGTGTAAAATATCAAGCTGGAAGCTTGAATTACTGTAATAGGAGATTAGAAGAATGATTGTTAAGGGTATATATCGTGGTAAGTCTATTGAATTACTTGAACCTGTGGATGCTAAACAAGGAATGGAAGTAGAGGTAATCTTTTCTAATGCAGCAGAAATTTCCTTTATTAAATCTATGCATCAGGAAATTAATCGCATGAATAAAGGTTTTGCTTTAGGTGGTGGACATTATTACCAAAGGCGGGATGAACTTCATGAACGATAATTGGTTTATTGATACTAACATCTTAATATATGCTTATGATAAAGAAGCAGGGAGTAAACATCAAATTGCAAAGGAAATTATTACACAATGTTGGGAACAACGCATTGGTGTAATTAGTGTACAAGTTCTTTGTGAGTTTTTTGTTCGTGTAACCCGGGTGAGTAGTATAATTATTGATGTAGAAGAAGCAGAATCTATAGTGCATAATCTAATAATGAATTGGCGTGTAATTTATCCTGATAGCATTCTTGTTATGGAAGCAATTCAGGGATGGAGAAAACATCAATTCTCATTTTGGGATGCTTTTATTTGGGCATCAGCAAAGAAAGCAAGAACTCAACGACTTTACAGCGAAGATTTTCAACATAAACAGATTGTTGAGGGTGTCCAGTTTGTTAATCCCTTTATTGCTGGCAATGAAGGTATCATTTGTGGATAAAAAAATATACGAGGAGGTGCAAGGTTATGAGGCTAGAAGCAGCCGTAGGATATTGTCAGGGAGAAGAGGATTCCTTTGCCGCGGGGATAAAAGCAGCCAGTGTGGCATTAGAAAGACCAATGGTCGGGCAGATGCAGTGTTTGTTTTTGGGGCAATCAAGTATGATCAGCAAAGGATGATTGATGGTATAAACTCAAAGGTAAAGGATGCTGTTCTTGTTGGTTGTTCCACAGACGGAGAGATAGTCACAGATGGATATATGGAGGACTCTGTTTCATTGATGGTATTGAATTCAGATGAGTTCTCGTTTTCTGTAGGGTATGGATTAAATGCTCATCAGGATGCTCAAAAAACTGCTCAGGATGCTATTAACATGGCTCTTGGACATCTTGAGGGTAAATCCCCTTCCATTTGTTTCTTGTTTGGTGATGGAACAAAGGCAAATGGGGTTGATTTGATTGAGGGTGCTAAGACTGTTTTAGGTAAAAAGTTTCATATTGTAGGCGGTCTGGCTGGGGATGGGTTCAAATTTGAGAAAACATACCAGTATTGCAATGATCAGGTTATAACCAACGGCGGGGTTAGTCTTTTAATCAATGGCGATATAACCGTTGCTACCGGTGTGAAGCATGGATGGACATCTATTGGACGGGAAAGAATAGTGACTAAAGCACAAGGAAATGTAGTTTATGGGCTTGATGGGGAGAGTGTTTCCAAGATTTATGAGGATTATCTGGGTGAAAGGGCAGATGAATTGCCTGGCGTGGCTTTTGAGTTTCCATTTGGGATAATTGATAAAAACAAACAAGAGTATCTTCGTTGTCCGGTTGGAATAGATAAAGAGCTGGGGACAATAACCTTTGCTGGAGAGGTTCCTGTGGGGGCAATTGTCAGGATGACTACTGGAACAACCATTGATGCCATTAAGGCTGCCAGAGAGGCATCTGAGCATGCCCTGTCAGGATTGGGACAAGGGGTAACCCCGGCTGCGATATTTATCTTTGATTGCTGTGCCCGCAAAAAGGTCTTTGGTCGCAGGACACAAAAGGAAATCGATGCCATACAGGGCGTTTTGGGTGAAAAGGTACCCATGATAGGCTTTTATACCTATGGGGAAATTGCACCGGTTGTAGAGGGAACAGGGACTGGTACTATTGGAACCAGTGCTTTTCATAATTTGACGGATGCTATTGTAGTTTTTGGGAAGTAAGGAAGAAATTTACCACGGAGGCACGAAGACACGGAGAGAAATGGAGGCATGGGAATTAAGTCGTCAAGATGGGTTGTAATTCTCTGTGCCTCCGTAACTCCGTGATGATGAGGATTTATTATGGAAACTATTGTTTTATTGACCAAAGATAAAAAGTTGAGGGCTGTCGTAGAAAATAATTGCAACCAGCAAGGATTATCGGTTCAGTTTCCCTTGACCATTGAAGAATGGAATGAACAGCTTCAGAACAACAACGGTAATCTGGCTATACTTGACTTAGATAATTGCAGGGCAGATGATATCAGAGGTATTCCTGCTATTATTATTGGACAACCAGCTACTATCTTTAATAGAATTGACCTTATAAAACAATGTGAGGATATTATCCCTAAGCCTGTTATGCCAGAGGTCTTAATCTTTAAGCTGAATAAGGTTATCGAAAAACTTAACCTGTCTGAGGAATTAAAAAAATACCAACAAAAGATTAAAAAATTAGATATAGAGGTAGAGACTGCCTATAATGAATGGGAAAAGATCGATCGTGTCCTGAAAGCCTCTCTTTTGGAGACTGAAAAGGACCGGAATAACCTGAAGGAGCTCAATCAGCAATTAGAAAAATTAAACAAGATGAAATCCGAGTTTTTAATCACAATTTCCCATGAACTCAAAACCCCGCTTTCTTCAATCAAGGCTTTTAGTGAAATCCTCTTAAATGATAAGATTGACAAGGCAGAGACACTGGAATTTTTACAGATTATCAATATTGAAAGTGATAGACTGGACAGGTTGATTAATAACCTCTTGATGATGTCTTGTATTGAAACAGGCAAAATATGCTGGAATATGAAGGCTGTATCCATAAATAAGATTATTGAAAAAGCTGTGGCTACCATGCAGATGGATATAAAGGAAAAGGAACTGAGATTAGAGATAAATGTTTCCCCTGACATTTCTGATATCTATGGAGATAAAGAAAAATTGGTCAATGTGGTGGGCAATCTCTTAAGCAATGCAGTTAATTTCAGCACCTCAGAAGGAACAATAAGGCTTAATGCTACAGAACTCTTGATAGAGAATAGAGGGCTTGAGGTCTGTGTGTGTATTTCAGATACAGAGGTCGGGATTAAAATTGAGGAACAAGAAAAGATATTTGATAAATTCTATCAGATAAAAGAGGATATCTTAATAGATAAACCCAAGGGTATGGGACTTGGGCTTGCTATTTGCAAAGAAATAATTGAGCATCATGGCGGCAGGATATGGGTGGAAAGCCAGTTTGGTAAGGGTAGCAGCTTTAGCTTTAGTTTGCCTGTTGGTGTGGAATTGTAGGGACAGGGGGAAACATTCAGGAATCAGCTATAGTCAACAATTCTCATTTTGGATAACCGAACATAACAGAGATAAGGAGGTTAATATGTTGTTTTCTAAAAGGCTGGCATTTATTGGTGCCGGAAATATGGCTGAGGCATTGATTCAGGGGATATTAGATGCATCGCTACTGAAAAAGGATGAAATGATTGCTTCTGATGTAACTCAAAGCAGGGCAACCTATGTGCAGGAAAAAACAGGGGTTATCGTTTTGGCTGAAAATGCTCAGACAGCCAAACAGGCAGAAACAATTATTCTGGCTGTCAAGCCACAAATGATGCGTGCAGCAATTAAGGAAATAGCCGGAGTTCTGTCACCAGAGCAGTTGGTTATCTCTATTGCCGCCGGGGTAAAAACAAATACGATTGAAGGGTACTTAACGCAACCGTTGCCAGTTATCAGGGTCATGCCTAATACCCCTGCCATGGTTGGATGTTCTGCTACAGCTATCTGTAAGGGCAAATATGCCAATGATGATCATCTGAAATGGGCAATAAAGATATTTGAGGCTGTAGGATTCGTAGTGGTGGTTGATGAAAAACTGATGGATGCAGTTACTGCTCTTTCAGGTTCTGGGCCAGCGTATATTTTTACTATTATTGAAAGCCTTATTGATGCTGGGGTTGAGTTGGGACTCCCACGGGATATTGCTTGCGGGCTTACTATTCAAACGGTAAAGGGGGCAGCCATTATGCTGGAAGAGACACAAAAGCATCCGGCTGTACTCAAAAATATGGTTACTTCCCCAGGCGGGACAACTGCCGCAGGATTGCATGCCTTAGAAAAAAATGGACTACGAGTAGCAATACTTGAAGCCATTATTGCTGCAGAAAATCGGGCAAAGGAGTTGGGATAATGTTTGTACTCGGTGAATTAATAGGAAGTTTGTCCATGATAATAGGCATGATATTCAAAATGATTTATTTTGTTTTAGTCATAAGGATGTTGCTTTCATGGGTAAATCCAGATCCATATAACCAGATAGTACGAATAATCTATCGTGTTACTGAACCAATCCTTGCCCCATTTCGACGAATTATTCCTTCAATGGGTATGGTAGATATATCACCTATAGTGGTTTTTTTCTTGCTAGCATTTATTGAGAGGTTTGTGATGGGAGTATTATTTCAGATTGGTAATAGGATAGGAAATTGAACTATGTAATTACACAGCATGGCGAGGGAGAAGTAAACTGATGGATATGGGATGTGTCCCTCAGATTAAACACCACCTGAGTAATTACTATTTTACACTAAACGAAAGGAGTACGATTATGGAATTTTTAGATGTCAAAACGGATTTTGCCTTCAAAAAGGTATTTGGCTCCGAAGGAAGCAAGGATATTTTGATAAGCTTTCTAAACTCTATCATTGATTTCGAAGAAAATGAAAAAATAGTTGATTTAACCATCGTTGATCCCTATCAGATACCCTTGATTAAGGGAATGAAGGATACCTTTGTTGATGTTAAGGCAAAACTGTCAAACCATAAAAATGTTATCATTGAGATGCAGGTGCTAAATGTAGAAGGATTTGAACAGCGGGTTCTCTACAATGCAGCTAAGGCATACTCATCTCAGTTGCAAAAAGCACAAGCCTTCATTACCCTGGAGCCTATCATTGCCCTGACCATTACCGATTTTGTCATGTTTGAAGAGGTAGACAATGTCATCACCTACTTCAAGTTGAGAGAAAAGAATACCTTGATAGAATACAACAATGAGATAGAATTAATCTTTATTGAGCTTCCAAAGTTTAAGAAGAATGAAGAGGAAATATTCTCAATAACAGACAAATGGATATACTTCATCAAAAACGCAGGGACTCTTGAATACACCCCAAAAACACTGATAAAGGAAGTTGAAATAGAGAAGGCATTTGAGATAGCAAACACTGCTGGTATGAGCAAAGAGGAATTGGAAGCACAATTCAAGCGACATGACTTCATCTATCTTCAGAAGGGTGCTATTGAATTTGCATTAAAACAAGGTAAAAAAGAAGGCAGAGAAGAAGGCAGAGAAGAAGGCAGAGAAGAAGGTAAAAAAGAAAAAACAATAGAAATAGCAAAGAGTCTTCTGCGACTGGAGATTGATATTGAGAAAATATCAAAGGTTACTGGTTTAACCACAGATGAGATTGAAGAGATTGGATAAGGAAAGGTATCATGGAATACCAGAAATTCATCAGATGAAGAGGTTGCTTCCGGGGTCTATGTCTATTGTGTAATAGATAAAAATGGCAGAAAGACAACAGGTAAATTGGCTATTATCAGGTGGGAAATTTTTAGATGAAAACATTGTATTTGAATATAAAACTCCAGCCATCAGCCTCAAAAAACGAGATTGTTGGACAGGAGGGACAGTTCATACGGGTACGCGTTCAAAGCCCGCCGGTTGACGGCAAAGCAAACAAGGCATTAATAAATCTTCTGGCTAAGGAACTGGGTGTGAAAAAGGCACAAGTATCCATAATCTCAGGTCAGACCTCACGGATGAAAAGGGTGCAGGTTCAGGTAGAGGATGGGGCATAGTTGCCGGAATGGACTGGATTCTTGCCGAAGTTTACCCTCGTGGAGCTTGTCCTCACGAAAGTGGGAAACGGGGGCATGAATGACGCGTTGTTCCATCTATCTCATGCGTCCCACAAACCTTTTAGCATATTCATCATCTGGCTTAAGCTCAAGTACCTTGAGAAATTCATTCAGTGCTTCCTGATATTGTTGCTGCTGATAATACAAAGAACCGAGATTGCGATGGGTATCCACATTATTTGGATCAATTCGGATTACTTCCCGACATTGGGCAATAACCAGACCAATCCTTTTTTGCTGGTAATAGATACGGGCAAGATTGGTATGAGCATCCAGATTGTCAGGTGAAATACCGACAACTGCCTTAAGATATTTCTCTGCTGTATCATCCTTTTTCTGGCTCATATAAACTTGAGCTAACTTGCTTAAGAATAATACATTATCAGGGATAATCCTTAAGCCCTCTTCCAGAACAGCGATAGCCTCATTGAATTTATTTTGTTTGATATAAATATTTGCTGTCTTGTCCCGAGCCTCGCTGAACAATGGGTCAATGACAAACATTTTTTTATAAGTCGTCAGTGCATTATCAAGCATTCCCTTTTTTTCATAAGACATACCCAACAGGTTGTAAAAATTGCTTTCTAATGGATAAATTTTATTTATCCTTTGTGCCTCGCCAATAGCCAGTTCAATATTCCCCGGCAGTTTATCAGCCGTATCCAGATAGGCATGGATTATATATTCGTAGTAGAGCTTTTCCTTTGGATTAAGGGACAGGGCATTCTTGAACGAGTCAATAGAGGCTGTCTTCTCACCTGACCAGTACAGCTTTGCCCCTTGATTATATTCCATATCCGCCCTGTACCAGGGAAAAGTTGTTTTGATTAGACAGAATGTCAGTCCAGCAATCAAGATAACAATAATAGGACTAACTGTCATCTTAATATTATATGCCTGCCGAGATGAGATTAACCCGGCAACGCAGCCAGCCATGATAAAGAATAATGCCGTACTGGGCAATATCCAGAAGCAGAATTGATTTTGTACAAAATATCCCAATCCACCAGAAAGGATAGCTATGGCAAATATGGATTCTTTCCTTGCGGGCATTTCCTTAATAACCCTCAGACAGACCCTTATGAAAACAAATAAAAACCACAAATATGCCAGAACCCCTGATATTCCCTTGGTTATCGCCAGATCTATGAGATCATTATGCACCCTGTCCGGACGGCCATATTCCCCACCCTCATTTCTTATTAAATCCAGAGAGCGATATTTAGAATAGACCATACCAAATGTTTCCGGACCAGTACCAAGTAAGGGATAATCCTTGACAATACCTATGGCATCCCGCCACATAAAGACACGACTGGCTGCCCCGCCAGCAAGTTTTGGAGATTTTTGCTCACCAACTGCCTCTGTAGAGACTGTTTGCATAAAGCGTTTCAATGGTGATAGCTCTGGATTCAGGAAAAAATAAAGGCTGATTACCGCAATAGACACGATAAGTAATATCAATCTTGGTCTTACAGATTGATCAAGTCTTTTTCGGATTAATACCCCAAAAACAATACATGAAACCACAAAGCCTAAGAATGCCCCTCTGGTATTTGCCACAAATATCCCGGACAATATTAACAGGCTGGCTAAACCAGAAAACCATGGCATCATTCTGAATATGAGCTTGCTCCCTGACCTCTGTCCCCTGACACCTGACCCCTTTTTGCCTGACCCCTGTTCCCCCCCCACTCCTTTCATCAGGTATTCAGCCAATGCCAGAGGAAAAACCGTAGCCACGAATGCCCCAAAGTAGACAGGATTGCCAAAGGTAGAGATAACCCTGCTTGTGCCATACTCTCGCCATCCTATAAGGTCAATGTGCAAATGTTGAAGGAGTCCGTACAGACTAACCACTGCCCCACTAAGAATGGCTATCCCCAAAATTCTTAAGATTGCTCCTCGATCAATAAAGTTTGCTACAATATAAAACAACAAGAGATAATTAATGAAGCTAACCAGTCCCTCATATCGATAGTATGCCCCCCAGAAGCTAAGATATGGGCATACAGAAAAGATAGTGGACAATATTGCTATTAGTAAGAAGATAAAAAGCGGCAGATCAAAAGGGGTGTGATAGAATTTAATCTCTTTTGTTACAAAGGATCGTATCAATAGCCCACAAAGGCAGGTAAGGGTAAATATCTGCATCATAGCCAGCTTGCCCAGCATTACCCCGGACAAACGGGTATCTACCCACCATGGCACAAGAAAGATAATAAGCATCAAGCTGCCTTCGATTATAAATTGACAATATTTAGCCAATGTCTCAGCCTTCATTTAATCCTCGCTGTTCCTAATTGCCCTATCCCCAATATCCTTCCTGACATGAGCATCCTCAAAATGTATCAGATTTACTGCTTTATATGCCAGATTTTTTGCCTTAAGGAGATCCTCTCCACAGGCAACAACATTTATCACCCTGCCACCGGATGTGACTATTTGTCCATCTTTCATATCCGTTCCAGCATGAAAGATGATAACGGACTTTATCGATTCTGCCTCATCAAGCCCTGTAATCTGCAGATTCTTTTTATACGATGCCGGGTATCCATCAGAGGTCATAACCACGCACAGGCTGGAGGCTTGTTTCCATTTTATAGTAATCTCGTGCAATCTGTGTTCAATACAGGCAAGCATAATATCAACAAGGTCAGTGTCCAACAATGGAAGTATCACCTGACACTCAGGGTCACCAAATCTGATGTTATACTCTAAAACCTTTATCCCGCCAGGGGTAAGCATTAATCCAAGATACATAACCCCAATATATTTTCTGCCCTCTTCCTGCAACCCCCGGAGCGTAGGTTCTAAAATATCCTTTTGGATAAGATCATATAGCTGTGGTGTCCACCTTGGATACGGGGCATAAGCACCCATACCACCGGTATTTGGTCCTATATCATGATCAAAAACTCGTTTATGGTCCTGAGCTGATACCATCTGAACCGCTCGCTCTCCATCGGTAAAGGCAAGAACAGACACCTCTTCCCCGATTAGACATTCTTCAATAATAATCTGTGCCCCTGCCTCGCCAAACGAATGTTCAACCATAATCTTATTAATAGCAGCAACTGCCTCCTCAACACAGCTGCAAATTATCACACCCTTGCCCGCAGCCAAGCCATCAGCCTTGATAACCACAGGCATATGAGTATTTCTCACATACTCTACAGCACCTTGAGCATCCTTAAAGACTTGAAATTTTGCTGTGGGGATAGAATTGCGAGACATAAACCTTTTGGCAAATACCTTACTTGCCTCAAGAATAGCCGCATCCTTTGATGGACCAAATATTTTTAAGTCTGCCTCCTGAAAATAGTCAACAATACCGTCTGCCAACGGTGACTCTGAACCCACAACAGTCAGGTCTATTTTATTATTCTTGACAAAATAGATTAATCTCTGGATATATTCTGAAGAACCAGGGATAATAGGGATACATTCTGCTACTTGCTCTATTCCAGCATTACCCGGGGCACAATAAATAGTGTCCACGAGCTTGCTTTGTTTAAGTTTCCAACAAATGGCATGCTCCCTGCCGCCTGAACCAATAACCAATATTTTCATTTTCCCTCCGTAATAAAATAGCACACGGATAACACGGATACTACGGATTCTCGCGGATAACAAAATCAGTAAGTATCCGTTAAAATCCGTGTTATCTGTGTGCTATTTGTTTATCTGCATCTTTATTATCTTAACCATTTGCTCCGCTATTTTTGCTGCACTTGTATTAGGACTACATTCAATCACCTTTGAAAAACTACTTACAGCCTCGCTGAACATATCCTTGATACAATATGCAACCCCTAAGCCAAGGTAGATATTATCATCCTTCTTTTTTATGCGTTCATATATTTCGATGGCTTCATTAAGTTTACCATTTTGTAACCGATTTAAGGCAGGGTCATTTTTTATCCTATCAGTATACATTGGCAGGTTGAGACATTTAGTTAGATACGGGAGTAATTCCTCACACTCATCAGATACGCTTACAGGAAGGTATTCGATAGCTGCGCCTCTTTTATCTACAAGAATATAGAGTATCCCCAGCCATTTATAAACAAAGGAAATCGTCTCCTCATCATGGATACTGTCAGCTGCTTTTAGATAATGGTGAATGGCTAAGGAAAGGTCTCCACTTTTTCTATAAGTATCAGCCATAGCTAAGTAGGGCTCCTCAGCCGTTGCATCCAATTTTAATACCCGTTGATACATTTCGATAGCTGCCATATATTTCCCAAGATCTGCATAATTGTATCCTGCATCCATCAAAGAATTTATCAGCAGCAACTTTTTTATTTTTTTGCTGACTACCCTTTGTTTGTCTGGTTTTTCAAGACCATAGAGCCTTTCTAATGTCTGAAGAGAAATGGTATCTGAATTATCAAGTTTTATCGCTTCCTCAAGCAAGGAAATTGCTTTGGAATGGCTACCTTTTTCTGCGTATAGTTGTCCAATAATACACACTAACTCCTTTCGAGGTATACCCAATCCAATAGCTTTTTTAAACAAATTAATAGCCTTATCTTTTTCATCTTGCTCAAGATAGATATACCCAAGCTCTTGAGCAAGCATCCCATTTTGAGGATATGTGCGGAAGAGTTCCTCATAGGTAAAGATTGCCTCAGATTTAAGTGCCTTTTTGAGTAATACGAAAAGCTGGGGATTCCTGGGGGTGGTCATCAGCTGTTGCTTTATTTGATCAATCGCCAGATGACATTTCTTTTCTTTTATGCTTGCAGCAATCTTATCAATCGGACTATTAGCCTCTCCTGCAGCAAAGGCTAACCTTGAACAGCAAAGAATAATCAGAACAATCAGGATATTTTTCATCTCTCTTATCTTTAGCCTCCCTTATATCCCTTAAATAATATCACAAATAGACAGGCATGTCAATAATTTTGTTTGATATTTTTTATGTTTGTGGTATAATTGGCAGAAGTTGATATTGGTTTAATCCGGATAACCTCAACATAGAATGTATAGCTGTTCATGGCTTGAAATTGGGAGAAGAAAAAGAGACCTGATTTCTAATTTCAGCGTTCCGTGAATACTTATATGAGGATATAATGCCAAAAATATATGACAATATTGAAAACCAGCTTTTAAGTGGACTGGCTGACACATTAAATCTCTCCAAACGCGGTGGATGATATTTTCAAATATCCGCTTAAAGAATTTGCACGGGACACACTAAACCGCCAGCTCAAAGCAGGCATATCGGATGATGATCTGGCAAACCTTGTGGTATCACTGCGGGACGACGATAAACTGTGTATTACGGATAATGAAGAACAGGTGAACCGTTTGCCGCAGATTATTTGCTCTATGGGGATTAAGAATTATGAAAGGGGGACACGGAGTGGAAAAGAATAACTCAATTATTCCGCCCCATGGCGGCTATCGTAAGCTGAAAACTTTTCAACTCGGTCAACTTATTTATGATGTTACCGTGCGTTTTAGCGACCGCTATATTGATAAATATTCTCGCACACGCGATCAGATGGTGCAGGCTGCCCGTTCAGGGGTTCAAAATATCGCCGAAGGAAGTCAGGCTTCCGCCACTTCAAAGAAAACCGAACTAAAACTGACCAGTGTTGCCCGTGCAAGCCTCGAAGAACTAAGGCTCGATTACGAAGATTATCTCCGCCAGCACAGGCTTAGGTTATGGGAAAAAGATGAGCCTTTGCGAAAAGAGCTTGTCGCTCAAAAATGCGTTACTTCTGATGATGTGGCGCGGTGGGTTGTGCAGGTGAAGAAGGGAGTCTATGGACCTTATGGACATAATGGACATGATGGACGATATGAGGAAATATCGGCAAATGCTGTGCTTGTGCTGATAGGTGTAGCATGTAGCCTTCTTGATCGGCAGATCGCCAGCCTTGCCAGCAACTTTACCAACGAAGGCGGATTTTCAGAGCGATTGTACCGTGTTCGTTCACAAACAAGGAGAAACCAATTATGACCCAATTGTCTATTCAGTCCATACCGTCCATACTGTCCATTCCGTCCATTTCAAAAACCGAATTTTCCGCACAGCTTTTCTTTGCAGCCGGGAAATACCCGCTTCAGTGGTGCTCAAATGCTATGACTGGGCAATTAAGCAGCGGGAGAAAGGCAACTGTGTTATCAGCGGTTTCCATTCTAAAATTGAAAAGGATGTGTTTCATTATCTGCTGGCGGGAACACAGCCTGTTATTATGACTCTAGCACGGGGAATGAAGGAAAAAATCGAGCCGGAATTGAAAGCGGCAGTTGATGCCGGAAGGTTATTGATTGCTACGCCGTTTGAAAACAGTGTCCAACGAGTTACGGCAGAAACCGCGGAAAGAAGAAACCGGTTTATGATTGAATTGGCTGATGAAGTTGTTATCGGGTTTGCCAGTAAGGGCGGGATGCTGGAACGACTGATTGTAGAGGTTAAAGGTAAGGTAATCGTTCAGGTGTAAGTTAAGGGAAAGAGGGAAAACGGGAAAGAAAACTTGAACGGTTACCCCTTTTTATACTTTTTTAGGAGGAACCATGGAAAATTTAGAACAAGCCTTAATAATAACCCTCCTTGTTTTAGTCATGATTATGCTTGTGGATTACATTGATGTTTTAACACGGGGAAGATTAAGCATATTGATGAAGGGTGGACACTTTCGGCAATATATTATCTCCTCAGCTATTGCTACAACACCCGGGTGCCTTGGTGCCTTTATGAATGTCTCTTTTTATATTCATGGGCTTTTAAGTTTTGGGGCACTGACAGGAAGCATGATTGCTGCCTCCGGGGATGAGGCATTTGTCATGCTGGCAATGTTTCCCGGACAAGCCTTAACTTTGTTTGGCATCCTTTTTATCTTAGGCATTGTATTTGGCTGGATAATTGACAAATTAGCACCACTCTTAAGAGTTAAGCCTTGCCTTGCATGTAAATTATCTGAATTGCATCTGGATGATAAAGGATGTAAACCCCTTAATTGGAAAGATGTTTGGGAACACCTCAGACAGATTAGCCTTGTCAGGTTTCTCTTGTTATCTATATTCTTGATATTTTTCCTTATGTTGATTGGTGGGGTTGTAGCTGCAGAAGCGAGTACCATAGAAAGAGGAGCGATTATTGCGGTCATTCTCCTCGCATTATTTATTATATTAACTGTTTCCGAGCATTATCTTGAGGAACATATCTGGAATCATATTATCAAAAAGCATTTATGGCGGGTATTTTTATGGAGTTTTCTTGCCTTAGTTGTAGTAGATATAGGGCTTAAACACTGGAATTTAGAATCATTTGCACAGACACATATGGTCTGGATAATCTTTATTGCTGCCTTAGTTGGCATAATCCCTGAATCAGGCCCGCATCTTATTTTTGTAGTAATGTTTAGTCAAGGGATTATCCCTTTTTCTGTGCTTCTGACAAGTGCCATTATTCAGGATGGTCATGGTATGTTGCCCCTGTTATCTTATGCACCAAAGGATGCTGCATTAATAAAAATGATAAATATTGTTATTGGTTTGAGTTGTGGATTGATACTGTATTTGATGGGATTTTGAGGTAACTTGGTTGTAACTACTTACCACTCAAGACACAAAGAAACAAAGGTTCACAGTAACTACTTGAGTATGGCTATATTGGACAGAAAAAACTACGAAATACGCGAAAAACTGCGAAAATTAATAATCAGAAGGAATTTGTGAATCAGAATTTTTCGCGTTTTTTTGCGATTTTCGCAAGTTATCTCTTGATAGCTGAGTAATTACAAATTATTAATATATTTTACTTGACTTTTTTTCTATTCTATGATAATATAAATACAAGAAATGGTTGACAAAATATCAAGGAGGTAAAAATCTTTAACAGTTATGGTACTTTTAATGTCTTTCGTGGAGGATTGGAACGACAATCTTGTTTATCTGTCTCTAAAGAAACATTATTAGACCGAATTTACCTAAGTTCAGGAGGAAAGAAAGAATGGGAAGTAGAATGTATGTAGGAAACCTCACATATTCTGTGACAAATGAGCAATTGAGAGAATTGTTCTCTGCTTATGGAGAGGTCAGTCAAGTAAATATTATTGAGGGTAAGGGCTTTGGGTTTGTTGAAATGTCAACCCCAGATGAAGCAAATAAGGCTAAAGAAGCCTTGAATGGTACCGATTTTTCAGGACGGACATTAAGGGTTGATGAAGCCAGACCACCTAAAAGCAGAGATGAAAGAGGTGGCGGCGGTTATGGCGGCGGTCGAAGTGGCGGTGGAGATAGAGACAGTCAGCCAAGAAGAGAGTTTAGAAGATTTTAATCTCGTAATCCCTTGAGAAAGTGTCAACCATTTTCTTGTTTCTTGGGAAGAGTTCTTCAAAACACAATATATGTCCCACTTGAGTATACAAGTTGAGTTCACAAATTGCGATTCTTTATCAGCAATATTAATGGTAACCGTTCACACCCTCTAAATGACAGCCGTAAGAAGGACAATCTTCGTGCTCCCGTGAACGGTTAAGGGAATCGTCCTTCCTGCCCCCGTGAAATGTTGGAATTTATTACATGTTTCGTTTTCATTTCATCCCTTGTCTACACCAACGAGAGACAAAGGATGCCCGCTTACTGCTACAGTTTATCCATCGTTTTAATCAACCTGATAGGTATTCCAGCTACAACCTGATTATCAAGAACATCTTGATTTACAAAACTACAGGCACCAACAACAGAATTTTCACCAACAGTTACGCCAGGCATGACAACGCTATGGCTACCAATCTTACAATTTCTTTTTAATATTACTTTGCCCTTTTTATTATCAATAGTAGAAACAGAGTAAATGGAGCAATGAGAGCCTATCTGAACAAGGTCTTCAATCACAACCCCATATTTTGCATTAATATATGTAAAGGCACCAATATCTGTCTTGTGCCCCAGTCTTAATTTATCTTTATGTTGCACTATCCAATTGTATTTAGTTAATTCCCCTTCCTTAATCTCTGGATATTCCCAATCTTCAAAACGAGCATATGAATCAGACATTTTTAACACCATCCAAAGCCTAAAATAAATAACCACGAAACACACGAAAATCAATAATCGGACAGAACTTTTTCGTGTTTTTCGTGGTTAATCCTAAAAATCGTAAATCATGCCATTGTTGAGCATAAATCAGGAATTCTGCATCTCCAGCAACATTCTCCTCCCCTCACCCATAGCCTCCTCAATCATTTCAGGTTTTGTCCCACCTGCCTGAGCAATATCAGCCCTGCCGCCGCCATTGCCGCCAGTAATAGCTGCTATCTGTTTAATCAACTTGCCGGCATGTATCTGATTGGTCAAATCCTGACTGACTTTAGCTAACCAGAATACCTTGCCATCGACAATAGAGGCAAGAATAATTACCGCTGATTCCATCGTATCCATCAATAAGTCTGCGGTTTCCCGAAGCATATCCTGTTCCGTATTGTCAAGCCTGATAATTACTGCCTGTATGTTGCCAATCTTTATAGCAGCATTTACCAACTCACCAATCTTACCCTTAATTAATTCACTGTTAAGCCTTGTTAGCTCTTTTTTCTGCTCTTTATTTGTCTTTATAAGCCTTTCTACCCTTGAGGTTATTTCATCCAATGGAGCTTTCAGTAATTGGGAAAGATCCTGATTAATCTCTTGTTGCCTGCACGCATACCTGTATGCACTCATCCCGGAGAATGCCTCAATCCTTCTTACCCCGGATGCTATCCCTATCTCTGCCTTTATCTTAAATAACCCCAACTCACCAGTAGCTGAGGCATGTGTCCCGCCACACAGTTCCAGACTATAATCCCCAATCTTTACCACACGAACCATTTGCCCATATTTTTCTCCAAAAAGGGCCATGGCACCTATCTTTTCTGCCCGGGATCGTTCTATTTCAGATACCTCAACCAACAGGTTTTCCCGTATCTTATTGTTTACCAATTCCTCTATTCTCTGACACTCTTCCCCAGTTAATGGGGAAAGATGACTGAAATCAAATCGCAGATAATCGGATGAGACAAATGAGCCTGATTGTTTGACATGTTTGCCCAGCACCTGCTGTAAGGCAGCCTGAAGCAGATGAGTGGCAGTATGGTTTCTTTGTATTGCCAATCTGGATGAAATATCTACCTGTGCATTTACCGTGTCCCCCTTCTTCAACATACCTTGTTTAATCCTTGCCTGATGAATAATGGTTTTGCCAATAGTAGATTTCTGGGTATCAAGTATCTCTATCTGAACGACTTCATTTGTTAATATTCCCGTATCGCCGGACTGTCCACCGGATTCAGCATAAAAAGGTGTAATATCAAGGACTATCTGGACAACTTCACCCTCTTCTGCCCGCTCAATCAGTGTCTCCCCTTTTATCACATCCAGCACAATTGCCTTAGACTGCATGGATTCATATCCCACAAACTGTATTTCGTGTTCAATAATAAACCCGGCTGATATTTCCTTCTCTTCCAATCCCAGACCTGCGGCTCTTGCTTTTTTCCGTTGGAGAGACATCTCTTCATCAAAGCCCTGCCGATCAATGGAAAGCCCTGCCTCAAGGATTATTTCTTCAGCAAGCATTACTGGAAAACCGTATGTATCATAGAGCTTAAAAAGATCCTTGCCCTGAATGACACCCTCTTCTCTTCTCTTATATCCCTCAATCAATTCTTCCAGAATATTCAATCCTCGTTCCAGGGTAGTAGCAAATTTCTCCTCTTCTTGTTTGATAACCTTGCTGATATGGTCACAATAAGGCAAAACCTCTCCAATGCCTGTGGTTTCGATGACTATTGGTACTAATTGATGCAGGAATGTTCCGTTGAGATTAAGTCGTCTTCCCTGACGAATAGCCCTTCTGATGAGTGATCTCAGGACATATCCACGGCTTTCGTTAGAGGGCAGGACGGCATCAAATATTAAAAAGGTAATGGCTCGCAGATGGTCTGCAATTATTCGAAGGGGTATATTTATATCCTCATCTCTTCCATAAGATACCGAGGCTATCTCTGCCGTAGTTTCAATGATGGGAAAAAGCAGATCACATTCAAAATTTGAATACTTACCCTGAAGAACAGCCGCAAGTCTTTCCAGCCCCATGCCGGTATCAATATTTTTTTTGGGTAAGGGGTGAAGTGTTTTTTCTGTATCACGGTCAAACTGGGTAAATACAAGGTTCCACAACTCTAAAAATCTATCACAATCACAACCCGGTGCACAGCTTTCTTTCAAACAGCCAATCCCTGCCCCCTGATCAATAAGTATCTCTGAACATGGACCACAGGGACCTGTTTCACCCATTGTCCAGAAGTTACTATCTTCTCCAAGTTTAATTATTCTATTCTCTGGCAAGCCAATCTCTTTATGCCAGATATTAAATGCCTCTTCGTCATCCAGATAAATGGTTGCATACAGTTTATCTGCCGGTAGTTTAACCACAGATGTCAAGAATTCCCATGCCCAGGCAATTGCCTCTTGCTTAAAGTAATCTCCAAACGAAAAATTACCCAGCATCTCGAAGAATGTATGATGCCGTGCAGTCTTGCCAACATTTTCAATATCATTTGTACGCAAACACCTCTGGGATGAAACTGCTCTGGTAAATGGCAAGGGAGAAACCTGACCCAAGAATAGCGGCTTAAATGGCACCATCCCGGCAATGGTAAAAAGCACGGTTGCATCATCAGGAACCAGAGAAACGCTTGATTTTATTGTGTGCCCTTTTTTCTCAAAAAAGTCAAGATATGCCTGTCTTATTTCAGAGCCTTTCATATAATATCCTTCACAGTTACCCCATAAACACTGTTTTTAAGTCTATCTCCAAATCCTCAAATATCCCTACCTTAATCTTCTCCTCAGCCGAATACATTTCAGCCCTTGCGTATTTATTCCCATCAAGTTTATAAACAAGTACCGTTTTATCTAATGGGTGAACAATCCAATATTCTTTTACTCCAACTCGTTCATACAGAGCAAATTTCACAGTCATATCTTTTCTGGTTGTTGATGGTGATAATATCTCTATGGCTAAGTCAGGGGCACCCTTGCATTTTCTACTGTCAATCTTGGTTTTATCGCATACCACAAGTATATCTGGTTGAACAACCGTTCGACAATCTTCTTCATTCTCATTATCCTCTGGCAGGATGACATCAAAAGGGGCACTAAATACCTTGCAGGTTTTACCCCTTAAATAAATAGAAAATTCTGTAAATAATTCTCGAAATGCATCCTGATGATTCGTTGAAGGGGCAGGACTCATATCATAGGCTACACCATCGATTAATTCCCATCTTTCCTCATCAGGCCAGCCGAGATAATCCCCATATGTCCATTGTTCTTCTTGTTTCTTCAGTGCTAATCCCATATCTCCTCCTCCCTTACTCCATAAACACCGTTCCAAGATCTATCTCCAAATCCTCAAATATCCCTACCTTAATCTTATCCTCAGCCGAATACATTTCAGCCCTTGCGTATTTATTCCCATCAAGTTTATAAACAAGTACTGTTTTATCCAACGGATGAACAATCCAATATTCCTTTACTCCAACTCGTTCATACAGAGCAAATTTCACAGTCATATCTTTTCTGGTTGTTGATGGTGATAATATCTCTATGGCTAAATCAGGGGCACCCTTGCATTTTTTAGTGTCAAGTTTTGTTCTGTCACATATCACAAATATATCTGGCTGAACAACCGTCTGACAATCTTCTTCTTTCTCATTATTCTCTGGCAATATGACATCAAAAGGGGCAAGAAATACCTTGCAGGTTTTACCCCTTAAGTAAATAGAAAATTCTGTAGATAATTCTCGAAATATCTCCTGATGTTCCATTGAAGGGGCAGGACTCATATCATAGGCTACGCCATCGATTAATTCCCACCTTTCCTCATCAGGCCAGCCGAGATAATCCCCATAAGTGTATTGTTCCTCTTGTTTCTTCAGTGCTAATCCCATTTATCTTCTCCGCCCCTATTCCATAAACACCGTTCCAAGATCTATCTCCAAATCCTCAAATATCCCTACCTTAATCTTATCCTCAGCTGAATACATTTCAGCCCTTGCGTATTTATTCCCATCAAGTTTATAAACAAGTACCGTTTTATCTAACGGATGAACAATCCAATATTCTTTTACTCCAACTCGTTCATACAGAGCAAATTTCACAGTCATATCTTTTCTGGTTGTTGATGGTGATAATATCTCTATGGCTAAGTCAGGGGCACCCTTACATCTTCTACTGTCAATCTTGGTTCTGTCGCATACCACAAGTATATCTGGTTGAACAACCGTTCGACAATCTTCTTCATTTTCATCATATTCTGGCAGGATGACATCAAGAGGGGCAAGGAATACCTTACAGGGGTTACCCTTTAGATAGCCAAAAAATTTATAAAATAATACACCAAGTATATCCTGATGCCCCGTTGAAGGGGCAGGACTCATATCATAGGCTACACCATCTATCAATTCCCACCTTTCCTCATCAGGCCAGCCGAGATAATCCCCATATGTCCATTGTTCTTCTTGTTTCTTTAATGCTAATCCCATTTATCTTCTCCGCCCCTATTCCATAAACACCGTTCCCAGATCTATCTCCAAATCCTCAAATATCCCTACCTTAATCTTATCCTCAGCCGAATACATTTCAGCCCTTGCGTATTTATTCCCATCAAGTTTATAAACAAGTATCGTTTTATCTAATGGGTGAACAATCCAATATTCTTTTACTCCAACTCGTTCATACAGAGCAAATTTCACAGTCATATCTTTTCTGGTTGTTGATGGTGATAATATCTCTATGGCTAAGTCAGGGACACCCTTACATCTTCTACTGTCAATCTTGGTTCTGTCGCATACCACAAGTATATCTGGTTGAACAACTGTCTGGCAATTTTCTTCATTCTCATCATATTCTGGCAGGATGACATCAAGAGGGGCAACAAATACCTTGCAGGTTTTACCCTTTAAGTAAACAAAAAATTCCGTACCTAATGCCATAAGCATATCCTGATGTTCTGTTGAAGGGGCAGGACTCATATCATAGGCTATGCCATCTATCAATTCCCACCTTTCCTCATCAGGCCAGCCGAGATAATCCCCATATGTCCATTGTTCCTCTTGTTTCTTTAATGCTAATCCCATTTTCTTCTGTCAACCCCTATTCCATAAACACCGTTCCAAGATCTATCTCCAAATCCTCAAATATCCCTACCTTAATCTTATCCTCAGCCGAATACATTTCAGCCCTTGCGTATTTATTCCCATCAAGTTTATAAACAAGTACTGTTTTATCTAATGGGTGAACAATCCAATATTCTTTTACTCCAACTCGTTCATACAGAGCAAATTTCACAGTCATATCTTTTCTGGTTGTTGATGGTGATAATATCTCTATGGCTAAGTCAGGGGCACCCTTACATCTTTTACTGTCAATCTTGGTTTTGTCGCATACCACAAGTATATCAGGCTGGACAACCGTTCGGCAATCTTCTTCATTTTCATCATATTCTGGCAGGATGACATCAAAAGGGGCACTAAATACCTCGCAGGTTTTACCCCTTAAATAAACAAAAAACTCTGTAAATAATACACCAAATACCTTCTGATGCTTTGTTGAAGGGGCGGGACTCATATCATAGGCTACGCCATCTATTAATTCCCACCTTTCCTCATCAGGCCAGCCAAGATAATCTCCATATGTGTATTGTTCTTCTTGTTTCTTTAGTGCTAATCCCATTTTTATTATTACCTCCTAACTACACAGGTTCACGGTTGAAATAGAGACTACAGCCTAAACAACCTGTAAATTTTGGGGTGAGCGACGGGACTTGAACCCGCGACAACTGGAGCCACAATCCAGTACTCTACCAACTGAGCTACGCTCACCATGAATATTAAAAAGAGCAAGACACAAAAGGCATAGTTCATCATCCTTTGTCCTTGCTCCCTCTTGTTTTATTGGTGCGCCCGGAGGGAATCGAACCCCCAACCTACTGCTTAGAAGGCAGTTGCTCTATCCGATTGAGCTACAGGCGCAATAAGGGTTTGTCGCAAAATAAATGTGTTACATCGAGGTTGCCAATTCGCTCCTCCAGCAAGGCACAAGACTTAAAGCATAGTAAACTATGCCTTAAGTCTTGTAACGCCGCTGGAGGAGATGAAGTGGCAACCGAATGTAACAGTTATTTTGTGACAGACCCTTATGGTCGGGGTGAAAGGATTCGAACCTTCGACCTCCTGCTCCCAAAGCAGGCGCGCTAACCAGACTGCGCTACACCCCGATATTGCAACCAGTATCTATAATACCATACATTATAAAATAAGTCAAGGAAAAATCTTGAGACACTTGAAAAAATAAAGATTTTTTCTTGACATTTTTGAATAATAATGATATATTAATAATATAGTCTTTTCTGCGAAATCAAAAAAATCGCAGTCCGCAGTCATTGTTTCTTCCTATTTGTCGCGTCAAGTCTCAAGTGTTGGATAAAATTCCTATAGTCGGTAGGACAGACATTCTTGCCTGACTCATCTGTCCAATTGAGATAAACGACAGACAAGAATGTCTGTCCTACCGACATATCCATTATTTTAAGGTTGCCACAACAATAGGTTGTTCTACAAAAAATTTCAAACTCACAAGGAGGTTGTTATGAAAAAGTTTATCATTTTAATGTTGTTTGGATTTCTGGGGGTCATACCTGCATGGGCGTATGATCTGAGTGGTATAATTACTGGGGGTGTTACTGTAGGAAGTATTACAGTGTCCTTAACTGGTGTTGCCTCTAAGGCAATGCTTACTGCTGCTGATGGCTCGTTCAAATTTACTGGATTGGGGGCAGGGACATACACCATTATCCCTGAGCAGTCGGGTTTGAAATTCACCCCCGGCTCAATTACACGCACCATTACTAATGCTGATATTACTGATGTTAATTTTATAGCTGCCAAACGCACCCCGTCCTTGAGCATTATTTCACCATCGCCAGGGGAACAGATAAAAAGCAACGGTACGGTTACCGCTAAATTTGAGGTACAAGACTTCTCCATAACTGCTACTGGAGATGAGGAAGCAAGGGGAATGGTGGCTGAGGGGTCTATCGCAGTGGTACTCTGGAAAGAGACACTGGTTGGCAGCGTAACCAAGCAGGAGCCGTGGATGGGCTTTTTCTGGAATAATACGGAATATACCTTTAATAACCTGACATCTGGCACCTATACCATTGACCTCCAGTTGGTGGATATGTTTCATGTGAGGATACCTGCAAAAGCAAAGGTTTCGTTTGGGTTTGACCTTAAAGATTGGAAGATTAATCCAGTAACAGACTTTTCCGCCCAATCAAATAACGATAGTATCAGGCTGAAATGGAAAAATCCACCAGTTGGCTGCCTCAAGGGTGTGCTTATTCTGCGTGGCACCTCGACCATTACTGCTGCACCAGCTACTGGCACAACATATATTGTAGGAAACCAGATTGGAAACGCTACGGTTGTCTACAATGCTACTGCCACCAGCTACAATACATGGCAGGAGACGATTGTTGATAATTATCAACCTCTTCCCCTTAACACAACTTATTATTACTCCATCTTTTGCTATAAGGATCAAGGTACCCAGACGGCCTTTCCCGAATACTCTCCACCAACATCCAACTCTGTCGTTCTGTCCAATATTGCACCATCACAGGTATCAGACCTTGACAGCAAGTACAAATGGCAAGGCGTCTGGTATGCCATGGACCCAACTGACCATAGCATAATCTTGAACTGGACAGCACCGGGCGGTGATGGGACACAGGGTGTTGCCGGCAGCTATACCATAAAATACTCAACCTCAACCATTACTGAGGGTAACTTTGACTTATGTCTGACCGTGCCGGGCATTATCCCAACCCCGTCTGAGGCAGGGGGAAGGGAACATATGGTAGTTATTGATAATGAGGACACAAAGAGACCGTTTGGCAGCCGCACCATCCAGCCTGAAACCCAGTACTACTTTGCTCTGAAGGCATCAGATGGTGTTTCATCCTCTCAAATGTCCAATCTTTTTCCGACTGTTGGCGTTAGCAAAGCCTCTGGCATAACCAAGGACATGACTTCACCAGGGACTATTACTGACCTGAGCATTGTTAATCCAACAAATAATTCATTGATGCTCGTCTGGACTGCACCAGGTGATGATGGAACATTCACCTGGTACAATGATACCTCAGGTCGTGCAGATAAATATGATATTCGATATTCAACAGCTACCCTGACCGAGGTAAACTGGGCATATGCTAAATCCGTACCAAATCAGCCCTTACCGTCTGTTGCCGGTGAGGCTCAGGTAGTTGTTATCTCCGGGCTTTCCTTAAATACTGAGGAATACTACTTTGGCATGAAAACACTTGATGAGGCAAGCAATTTCTCAGGATTATCCAATATTGTGTCTGTGGACAAGCTATCACCCGGAACAATCACTGACCTGACCGTTGGTACTGCCTCTGCTAGCACCCTTGAGCTTTCATGGACTGCGTCAGGAGATAATGGCAGTCGCGGTACGGTTACAGCTTATGATATTCGATATTATTCTGCACTCATCACTGAGGCAAATTGGAATTCATGCACAGAGGTTTTTGGTGAGCCGGCACCGTTATCTGCTGGTAAAGCTCAGACATTTACTGTGACTGGCTTGAAATTTAATACCAGATATTACCTTGCCATGAAGGCAATAGATGATGCTGGAAATCTTTCACCCCTTTCCAATTGTCCGTACGGCATCACTACCGGAACATTTCCTGCCCCGCCGGGAAATCTTGGGGCAATTGCCATGGACTCTCAGCTTATTCTTAGCTGGGGGGCAACCAATGTGCCGGATGTTGGCGGATACTTAATCTACTATGGGACAGTCTCCTGTGCTGGCACAAGCAATAAACAGGCATATAATCAACCTATTGATGCGGGTCAGTCCTGCACCTATACCCTGACCGGGCTTGATAATGGCACAAAATACTACATCTCTATTCGTGCCTACAATACTAATCAATACCCAAGCGATTACTCTATGGAGATAACCGGTGAACCGCTTGGCATGGGCTATCAATTTCTGCCGCAGAGTGTTATCATTCCCATGGGGGGACAACAGGCTGAAACAGGTTCACCACTTGAGCTTGATCAATTAAGGAATGCCTACAAGGCAATATTTACCCATGTGAAAAATGGCGGTGGTGTTGCTTGGACAGCAAGCAATGCCCTGCCGTATGATGGGAAGAATTATATGCGGGGCACATTCATCTCAGAGTTTTCCACTGGCAGCGGCACAACCTTTTCAACTCAAACAGCAGTTGGCACGCTTACCGGCTTTGATGTTGTTGTTAGTGAGCCGGGTGTTGGCATGGGAAAGGTTCTTGGTGTGACTAAATCGTATGGCTTGAAACCAATCAAGATTGCCTTATTTTACAGTGTGGTTAAGGACACCTATGGACAGCCTATTTGCTGGGAAGAGGGCTACTTTGAGAGGCTTTTCCGAATGTATCTCTGGGATGCCCAGGAGTTTACAGTGATTGATGAGATAGGGATAAAGGGTGGGGCACTTGGCAATTATGATATGGTTATCTTCCCGGCAGTGAAAAGAGGATATATGGCTGACATCAAGGGCAGTTTGACAGCTACAGGGTTGACTAATATCAGGACATTTGTGGAAAATGGCGGGTTTTTATACAGCCAGGGCGAGTCAAATTATATTGCTGAAATGGCTGGCTTGGTTGGCACAGGAACGGTTGACCTGACCAACAGGGTAAGTATTTCAGATAGTATTGGACAACTACGGATAGAGGATGAAAGCTCACCGGTTGTCTTTGCCAGATTGAGTGAGAAAATGTATGTTCTTGATGACCCTATGCTGAAGGCAATGTCTGGTCAGTCAACCGTTGCCATCTATACCAATGCTGGAAATTCACCGGCAATTGTGGTAGCTGAACGCAATCGAGGCAAGGTTATCCTCATGGGAGGCCATCCGTCAGATAAACGGGAATATTATCCATTGGCATTGAATCCTGTCCTCTGGGCAATGAGCCAGAAGGCAGCTCTTGCCTGTGATGGTGAGCAGAAGTTTAATGAAAATGTGGAAAAGGATGTTATCCCGGGCTTAGAGCCTGATGTGCCGGTCAATGTGAGCATCAGTTTTTCTAATTTCTGGGATACGAAACTCCAGAGCGTTGAGGTTATCTCTGAGATACCAAAGGGATTCAAGATAACAGATAACTCAAATATCACCCCGATTCCTACTTCACAGGTTGTTACGGATGGCACGACCACCCTCACATGGACATTCCCTGAAGTATTTCAGGGCAGATTATCATTTAGTTACACCGTTTTTACAGAGGCAGATGCTCTGAAAAAAGGTGAGACTGTGGTTTGCCAGACAAAGGCTATTTATACCGAGGGAGGCAATCATGTGACTGTTCACACCTTGCCAGTCCAGATGCGAGCTATGATGGCTGCCAGGCTTGTTGGTGACCGTGCCCTTGAAAAGCAGTCCGTCTACGGTGTTTCTGGTGCAGGTGTTCATTTTGATGTGAAATTTCCTATTGAAAACAAAGAGGATACAGAGGCAAGAAAGGTGTATATTCAGGACTTGGTGGCACTTGTCTCTCCAGCTATTGACCCGACAAACTATCGGCGGATCCCATCTGCGGTTTGGAATACCAATAATGGCAACAACCACTCTATCTGGGTAACAAATGAGGCATACCTCTTTAAGGATAATAAATATCCGCTTCCTGATGAGGCACAGGGGAATATACACATGCGATTTAATATCAATAATTGGGATGGGGAAACAACCTATGTCTTTGAACAGCCGAAAGGGAATGATAGCGATATCGTTATTCCAGAAAAATATAAAGCACCAGTATGGGGACCATGGCATAATGTTCCCCTTATTCAAAAGACAGAGACAGGGGATTTGATTCTGCCTGCCTATAAACTCACATGGACCAAACTCAGCAATGGTACTGGGACGGATCAAAATATTATTCAAAGCTATGACTATCGTGAGCCAGCCATAAGGTATGGAATACGGGCGATTGAGCTTCCACCAGATGGTGTAGAATACCCGCGAACCATACTCATGAAGACACTGCCCAATATCCCGGATACCTATGTTGTTAATGGCAAGGTCATTATGGATGCTCCGGCATTAGGGTTTATGATTCTGCTCGGTGGGGACCCAATCCCTTATCGTGAATTATTAGCGTCCTCCGGGGCGTATGTCCCAAGGGTAACGGATCCAGCAGATTTTCCTATGCTTACCTATCAAGATATCTGGAATAGACCCCATACAGCTACACTTCGGACAATGGACCCGCAAATGGCCAAGGTATCAGACTTCTTCCCAACAGTCAAGCTTCATCCAGAGGTCAACGATACCTTTGAGTTGTTTGAGGATTTGAATAATAATGATTTTCGAGATACTGGTGAAAAACTCTTCCTTGAATATGACATTACCAAAAAGGCAAAATTGCATCTGATGATCAAGACAGGGAATATATCAACCGAGTTCCCTGATGTGGTCAAACCTGCTGCTAAATATGACCTTAGTCGAGATCAAAATGTTATCACCTGCTCTATTTTTAAGGGGCTTGGGTATAGCCTGAAATATACAGGACACTGGGATTGTCCTGATCTACAGAAGATTGGTAACCCTACCCAGCCTGTCAAGGAATTCGACACAGATATGTTTCATGTTCTCCAGTTTCAACAGCGGTTAGATGCTGGCAAACGCGAACAGATTAATGTCTATGCCACCATGACCACCTATCCAGATGTGCACCGTGAAGGATTTATGAAGGTAAATGACGGCACTGAGTATGTTTATCATACACCTAAGGCTGGACCAAACCAGTATCAGATATTTAATGCCCATGTTCAGGGTATCTTTGCTATAGGCAACAATGTTGAGGTGACCAAGAAGGTGGCTCCAGTGAATATCGGTAACTATGGTGATACCATTTATCACATCATCAAGGTTGAGGATCCGTATGAGCCGCGGCAGTTTGAGATGGATCCATACCTGCGAAGCTATGGCTTTGGCGGGCTGGCATCCACCATATTTGTTGGTGGCAGGGAGAATGACAAACTCTATAATTCAAGATTGCACTCTGGCGAGAGTACGATTGTGCGTATAGAGGTGTGTAATAATTTGGGGGAGTTTGGAGGTAAGGCGTATCACCTTGAGAATGTGGCGATAACGCCAGATATGGCTACTGTCCCTTCATGGATGACCATTACTCAGGATGTTGCCATGAATACCATTCCACCAATACATGGCGATCTGGTATATCTTCTTGCCTCGCAAAAGGAAAATCCAGCTATCTATGAATCATGGAAGGGTGTTATCTATTTCAAGGTAACAACCAATAATATCCCGACAGAGGCTAAGGGTAAGGTGTGGCCGATAAAATTCAACCTTACCTGCACAGATCCAGATGACAAACTTAAGAATTTTTGCAACCTTAAAGAAAATACCACCGGTACCGTCATCCCTGAGGCATGGATAGGGGTATATGATGACCAAGGCAAGATAACTACCACCTATGGCAAGGCAAATATTATGACGCTTAAGGATGGCTTCCCTGATTTTGTTAAGGTTAAAGAGGCAAAGCTGATGACAGAGGGAGAGAAGGAAACATTTATTGGCAAAATGGGCTGGGATGTGGACCAGTATCCACGGGGAACAAGCTCAACAGCATACTTTGATGATTTAGGGATAAACAGGGATATCAAATTTAATCAGAATGTTCCTAATGTGGTATTTGATATGTCCAGCATCATTGACCCAAAAGCCACTGCAACCACAGTGCCATGGACATATGATGGCATAGAGACAAAGGCATTCTTCGTAGTGGTAAAATCTGATACAGCAGTAACAAATAGCGGGATGAAACTGGTTAATACTGGGGCAAATATTGCATATACGGATCACTTTAGCAATACTGGTACGGCTGCCAGTACCTCCCAGAATGTTGTTGCTCATGGTCCCAGGGTTGAGTCAGGCTACATCCTTGACGGGGTTCGCCGCGGGTTTAATCAGGTGTTAACAAAGGAATTGATTATGGGTGAGAAAAATGATGTTGAGTTACGAGTTACCCTTTCTAATGAGGGTGATAATATTGCTGAGGCTGCTAAGGGTTCTATTACACTTGGGACAGGTGTAACATTTGCAACCTCTTCAGTGTCGCCCAGTCGGATGAATGGGAATACGGTTGTTTGGGATGACCTCGGCAATATTGCCCCGGGTGCGGTCAAAGAGGTAAAAATGACCGTGTCCATCACTCCGCCAGCAGGGACATCATCAGGTGCTCCAATGCTAAAGCCAGCACCAAAGAAGTGGACAAAAGCTGCCCCTCCGTCTGTCCGGGCAGCAGCACCAGTCCAGTATACCTTGATAAACACAACAGGTATCAAATTCAAGGATGCCTTTACCGGTGTAGAGGTTACCCCTCCACCTATTGGCAGCCTGACTATTATGGCAGCACCGCCACTTTTATCCGCATCAATAACCCTTAATGCTGTGGGTAATCCTGGATCCATTACCTTAAGTTGGAATGCGATTACTGCGGCAAAGGGATACAATGTGTATCGAAGTGATAACCCTGCTGCCGGGACATTTACTCATATCGGTATGACTGGGATTCTGACAGGCTACATTGATAAAACCATGGACGAGGATATTCCATATTACTATGTGGTTACAGCCTTTGATGGGGCTGAGGAGAGTCAGGTATCCGGCACAGCAACAGCCACACCAGGGGACATTTGGCCACCAGGGGTGGTGATACTCGGATGCACGGCAAAGACAGGAAATTCTGTAACCCTGTTATGGACATCACCTGGTGATAATGGCAATAAAGGGACAGCAACACTTTATGACCTGCGGCGGTCTGTCTCAAATACTGATGGGTTTGATAGCTATACCTCATGTGCTGGCGAACCCTTGCCAATGCAGGCAGGCTCTGGCCAGCCTATGAATGTTACTGATTTGTTGCCCAACACAACCTATTACTTCTACATAAAATCACAGGATGGGGCAGGAAATTGGTCACCACTGTCAAATAAACTACAGGTAACAACCAATGCTGCCCCAACAATATCAACGACTACCCAGCTCTTTTCAGGCTGGAATCTGTATGCCTTGCCGCTGAAACCGTCAACCAGCTATACATCCCAGACACTTGGCAAGGCTATCAATGATCAGGGTGGGCAATGTACCATTGTTCAATCGTGGAGTGGTGGGGCATGGAAGACCAGAAGGATAGATATTAATATTGGCGATCTGTTTAATATTGATATTGGCAAGGGATATTTCGTATACTGTACGACACAAAAAGGGTTTACCGTTCAAGGGGTAGCGGTTAAGACACAACAACTAAAACTCGTGCCTGGCTGGAACCTGATTGGCCTGTCAGTAGGAACCATGAGTGGAAGACTGCTGGGTCTTCCGTCAATAGGCACCATAAGTGGAAAGCTGCTTGGTGCGGATATTCTTTCCCAGAATGGGACATGTACCACCATTCAATCATGGCAGGGTGGGCAATGGAAAACACTAAGGGTTGACCTTGGGATTGGTGATGAGTTTGACATTGAGTCTGGCAGGGGATATTTTGCTTATTGCAATGAGGGAAGTGGATATTCGCCAAACCGCATCACCCTTTCCAATGTTGGTAGCAATACCGCTGTTATTTCTTATGCAACATGGGATAAGGTGTCAAGTTGGCTAAGGTATGGCACGACGGCTGCCTCGCTTTCCTCCCTTGTTTACGATGTGCGAGGGGAGGGTTCTGAGACCACAAAACACTATATCTCACTTACCAACTTAGCAGCAAGTACCACCTACTACTATGATATTGTTACCAGCGGCTCAACCGATGATAATAATAGCGAACACTACAGTTTCAAGACAGGTGCGGCAATAAACCCTGTGGCTGCACGCATGGTAAGCGGTCAGGTATCCAAGAAGGGTGGAGGTCAGGTTGAGGACGCAATAGTCTATGTCAGATTAAAGGATACAAATGCAAATGGTGATTCTGGTGCATCAGGCTGGGTATCTACCCGGACAAACTCAAGCGGTAATTTTAGCATTGACCTTAACGCCATCCGCAGGGGGGATGGTATCGGACTCTTTAGCTATTCACAATTAGGAGGGGATACCATTGAGGTAGTTGTAGACGGCAGTGGGGATGGTCGAGGCAAGAAACCATTTGACACCTCAACGAGTACCTCGTTGGATGTGGTGATAGAATAAGAAACGGAGGGCAGGTTTTCTAACTCGCCAAATGGCTGACAGGAATGTTCGCCGATATTTCTCTCGCAAAGCCACAGAGGTCACAAAGATATATGAGATTTTTTTTCTTTTCTATCCTTTGTGTTCTTTGTGTCTTTGTGTGATTAATTCCGATTGCACAGCTCAAAATCGTTCAATAGGACAAAACAATGAGGGGGAAATCTGAATGAAAAAGGCAAAGATTATTTGTACTATCGGACCGTCAATTAATCAGCCATTGATACTCAAAGAGATGGTTGATGCTGGGATGGATATAGTGAAACTAAACCTTTCCAATGGCAGCCATAGTGAATATCAAGAAATTATTAAACATATTCGGGATATATCTAAAGAGACTGGAAAGCATATTGGTATCATTCAGGAGATTAGTGGACCAAGGGTCAGGGTTGGACAGCTGCCATCCCCGATTACCCTGAAAGAGGATTTTGTCTTTACCCTGACTACAGATGAAAAGGCTACAGGGGATAACATTATCCCGATTACCTATCCAAACCTGCCCAAAGAGATGCATCCAGGAGAGCTTATTTGTTTCAGCAAGGGACAGGTAAGCCTGAAGGTTATCCGTACAGCCATGTCTGAGATTATATGTAAGGTGATACGGGGTGGGGAGATTCAATCAAATGAGGTTATGAACCTTCCCATGACTAAGCTAAAACTGCATTCTCTTACGGATAAAGATGAAGAGGATATTGTTTTTGGAATAAAAACAGGGGCGGATATGATTAGCCTTGGCATTCATGCAGCAAAGGATATTCATGCTGTCAGACTATTCTTAAAAAAGAATAGGGCTGATATTCCCTTGATTGCCAGAATAGAAAGGGCAGAGTCAATTAATCACCTTGATGAGATTATAAAAGCCTCTGATGGGATAATGATTATTCGTGGGGAGTTGGGGGTTGAGATCCCCATAGAAAAACTTCCATTGATTCAAAAAGGAATTATTGCTCAAGCAAGCCTATTGGGTAAACCAGTGATTATAGCCAGTGGGATATTAAACTCCATGCTTGAAAATCCTCATCCATTCATGGGTGAGGTAACTGATATTGCCAATGCTGTTTTTGATCTGACAGATGCCTTTATGCTTTCCGAAGAAACGGATATAGGTAAGTATCCGATAGAGTGCATTAAAACAATAATCAAGATTATTAAAGAGGCAGAGGCATCTATGGAATATGAGGGCATTCTGCGGGACAGGTCAGAGTTAAGAAAGATAAGCAGTCAGGATGCGTTATCTCATGCTGTCTGCCAGATAGCCATAGATTTACATGTTGCCGCTATTATTTCGTATACATGGACAGGGGCAAGTATCCAACAGATTATCAAGTATAGACCCAAAGCACCTATTATTGCCCTTAGCCCAAATCAGTCTGTGCTAAGGCAAATGGCTCTTTATTGGAATGTGTTGGCAATGGAGTCAGATGAACTAAAGAACATGGATGAGATTATGAATGAAGGGATAGAAACAGCAAAAAAATCCGGGCTTTTTCGATCCGGTGACAGGGTAATTGTAGCTGGCAGCCTGCCTGTTAATTCAATAGAATCAACCAATTTCTTGCAAGTGATTATGGTGTAAGGTAAGGGTCTGTCACAACTTGAGTATAACTCCTTACCTACAGCAGCAAATCTTTCCCTTTCACCTTCTGGTGAAAGATAATTATTTCTACCCTTCGATTTACTGGAGATTCATGGTCTGGATTAAGGGGATGAAACTCTCCGTAGCCTGTGGCAGATAATCTTTCTTGAAGATTTTTCATGGCTGGCTCTGAAAGCCCCTTTTCTTGTGCATGGTTACACAGATAGTGGAGAACAGCAGTAGCCCTTCTTGCAGATAATTCCCAGCTTGATCTGAATTTCCCCTTTTCTGAGGCAGAAGAGGTATGTCCTTCGATACTAACATAATTAGGTTTATTTTCAATGAGGGTAGCAATCTTATCCAAGCTATAATAAGCCTCAGGCTTAACTACTGCATCCCCTGGATCAAACAAGGTTGTATCCCTGAATCGAATTACCAATCCCTTTTTTGTCTCCTCAATAGATAATCTTTTATTTTTAATCTCAGCATGGAATGCCTGAATAAGTGGTGTTTTAATGTCCGATGCCTTTTCAGGGTCATGACTTCGACCATGTGGGACAGTTCTTTTTTCAAACACTCCCTGTCCCCCTTTTTCACTGAGGAATTTTTGTCCGCCGGGTCCTTCCATGATATTAAAGTATTTTGCCATACTTTCCCCTAATTTAGTCAACTTTTCGGTACTTTGTGTAGGAATAGTTGCCAGAATAATAAACACTCCTAAGAGCAGGGTAATCATGTCCGCATATGTAAGCAGCCACCTGAGACCACCTGCGGCATCATGACCACCGCCACCGCCACCGCCACCGCCTTTTTTCTTCTTTGCCATTTATTGCCCCTCCGTGACTATCCCAAATTTTTCTTCTATCTCTTCTGCTATGGTTGGTTCAGGCTTTTCCATCATGTCCTTATCTTCAGTCTTTGGCTGAAGAACCACAATATCAATCCTTCTATTAATGGAAGACTTGGGATTTTCCCTGTCCAAGGGGTGAAACTCTCCATATCCGCTTGCTGACAGCCTGCGTTCTAATCGTTTTATCTTATATTCCGGGAACTGTGCCTTGTTTTTGGCATGGAAAATAATATAATGAACTACTGAAACTGCTCTTGAGACAGAAAGCTCCCAATTAGAAGAAAACTGGCGATTAGAGATAGGGGTTTTATCCGTATGTCCCTCAATTTTTATCTCATTGGGCAATTCTTCAACCAGGGATGCTAATTGGTCAAGCAATGGATAGGCTTCTTTCTTAATCTCTGCCTTGCCACATTCAAAAAACAACATGTCATTGAATCTAACAGTCAACCCCTGTTTTGTTTCAATAACACTCATGCGTTTTGTGCCAGCCTGTGTTGAAAAGCTTTGAATAAACTTCTTTCTGACGACAGCCATAGGTGTAGGTGGATTTGCTTCAGCTATCATGCCGCTTCTCCTAGACAAGATGTTTTCTCCACCCTTTCCAGGGGTAACAGGTTCACCAACCCTTCCACCCTTTAAGAAGGTGAAAAAATGTTCAAAGGATTCTCCTACTTCCTCAACAGTTTCCTCACTCTTGGTAGGAATATTAGCCAAAATAATAAACACCCCAAGAAGCAGGGTGATCATATCAGCATATGTAAGCAGCCACCTGAGACCACCTGCAGCATCATGTCCGCCGCCACCACCACCAGCACCACCCTTTTTTTTCCGCTTCTTTGCCATAGATCATCCACCTTCAGCCTTCTTATAATAGCCACTACCATGTAAGGATTTGGCATGCTCCATCATTTCAGATGCAGCATCAAAGATATCTAATGGTCTCTTGAATGATTGTTTTTCATTGTTAATAGTTACCCCAATAGATATGGTCAGGGTAGGGTTGACATTTAATCCTATCCCCTCTTTTTTGTGCCTTTCCTTATCAACAGGGTGATACAGCTCTTGTATTTTTTCATCAAACAACGAGACAATCTTTTGACAAACCATGTCTATTATTTCTGGCGTAAGAAGCACCACAAAATCATCCCCACCATTATGTCCAATGAATCCTGTTTCCACGCATTTTGTAAGAATTTCTGCTACAAGGGTTATAACCTTATCGCCCTGCAGAAATCCATAGAAATCATTAAATGCCTTAAGCCCATTAATATCAATACACATCAGGGCAAATGGTTTTTCTACATTTGCTAATCTTTTTTTAATTTCAGCATCTATAATCGTTCTTCCGGGCAGACCTGTTAATGGATTCAATACCATTGTTTGATCAAATCTCTTCAGATGGGCATTGATATGAGCCAGTAGATTGGATAATTCAAAGGGTTTATTTATAAAATCAACAGCACCATTTTCAAAGGCAATAACCTCTTCAGAGATATCCCTTACAGTTAAAACAAGGATAGGAACACCTGATGTTCTTGGGTCCATGCTTAGTCGCTTACAGATCTCATAGCCATTCATATCAGGCAGCATAATATCAAGAATAATCAGATTGGGCAGAACATAGTATGCCTTTCGCAGAGCCTCTGCACCACATGAGGCTGTAAAGACATCAAAGTTTTCCTTTTCCAATCCAATCCCAATTACATCACAAATAAATGGGTCATCATCAACCACAAGTATCTTTTTTCTTGGGGTAATGGGAAAACTCTTGATTATATCATCTATTCTGTTCAAGCCTTTTTCTTGAATCATCTTTATAAAGACATCGGTTATATCTCCGTCAAATCCAATTCCTCGCTCTTTCTTCAATTCATCTATGGATTCGTTTATGGATAATGCCTTTCGATATGGCCTATTATCTGTCATGGCACCAAAGGCATCAATAATCTTTATGATTTTGGCTTCAACAGGTATTTCATTGCCATGAAGGCCATCAGGGTATCCACTCCCTTTTGGGCACTCATGATGAGAGCGAACAGCACAAAGTAAATCCCATGGAAATCCCACAGACATCAGGATTCGTTCGCTAAGAAGGGGATGTTTTTTTATTGTTTTTAGCTCCTCAGCAGAAAGGATTCCTGGCTTTAATAACAACTCTGATTCTACCACAAGTTTGCCTATATCATGCAGAAGGGCTGCCAGGGCAACTGTTTCTTGCTGTGCCTCATTCAGTCCCAGATAAGAGGCAAGAGACTCAGCATATGCAGCCTTGCGTTGAGCATGTCCCTCTTGATACGCATCCTTATTATCAATTATCGTAGCCAGAAAAGAACAGGTTTCCTTGATCTTGTTTTTCAGCAAGGAGTCATACCCCTCATTAATGGCAGATTGATTTACCAGAACAGAGAGGTCTTTTATGTAATTGGTCAGGTTGTTTTCTGTTTGCATATTATTTATTCCCTTCTTTCAACTCCAATCGTTCAAGATCAATAATGATTTTACCTTGCCTGAGAAAATCCATCCCTATTATCCCTTCAATTCCAAAACCATAATCCATTGCTCCAATTTCGATTTCAAAATCATTAACTTCTACGGTACCCATTATCAAGCCATTTATCCGTTTAATAAAGACAAATTCATATCCTCCAACACCTCGAATCTGATGAATTGGATCGTGTGGTTCTGCTACTAATCCAATAGAGGCTACCTTATCAGATGAAAAAATAGTCCCAGCTGATCCTGTGTCAATAAGAACTTCAGCAAGCTCAAGTTTCTTACCTTGATATACCAATGCTACTGTTACAAATGGGAGACCTTCTCGAACATGAATTTTCATCGAATACCTCGAATTCCTATCCATCTGCGTTCAGTAATGTCAAGGGCTTTACGGTCTGTATGTACAACATAAAGTTCATGTTCTGGACATTGATGATGAAATTGACCATAGCTTTGCATAGCCTCTTGGGAATTATTAAAAACATTAACAACCGCAATCTCGTCCAAAATGCGTTTATTTGCTTCAGAATGAGCCTTAATTGCTTCAACTAAAAGCCATTGAGCAGGATAATATGTTCGAGCTTCTTCCCATTTCATAAAAAGATACCTCCAGAATTCAGCATGGCTCAAGATATTCACCACAAAATAACTGTTACGGTCGGTTACCGCTTCATCTCGTCCAGCAGCGTCAGAGATCCTTAAGGCATAGTTCACTATGCCGCAAGGTCGCATGCATTGCTGGACGAGCGAATCGACAACCTCGATATGACACATTTATTTTGTGACAGACCATTAGGTTATTCATAAACTGCTCCATTCCTCTACTGTAATTCTTCGTGCAAGAACAGATTCTGTTTCTTGAAGCATCATTCTCAACTGGGAGATAGAATACTCATGATTTGATGGAATAGTAAGTCGATGTTCTTCATACACCATAAAATGATGTCGAGTCCCAACGAAGGGACCATCAAATCCAAGTTTACGCAACTTATGAATGAAATCTTTTCTTTTACACGGTGACCATTGACTCACGATGAGGACTCCTATTGAGACTTATTCCATTAATTACTGGGAGATGATGTCCTAACTTAAGCCCTACAAAAATCCAGTCTTCTAAAGTTGAGCGTAATTCGTACTCACATTCTCGTAAGGATTTTGCAAAGGTAATTACTCCTTTACATTTTGGTATCCGCCCCGCAAAAGAACCATCTTCAAGCTTGTCGTACTCCGCACACTCCAAAGCACAATTGATATAATCTGTTAAAGTAAATTCCATTTATTCACCTCTTATTCAATGCTATACTCAAGTGTGGCATAAATCACATTTTTCGCTGGTCTTAATCAACGATAGCTGCGTTGTTCAGGTTCGCAATAGTACACTATTGCGAACCTTCACGCCTTGCTCTCATTGATTAATCCTCACCGAAAAAATCGCGATTTATGCCACATTTGAGTATAGCAAAACCCCTCTGTACTCTGTATCTTATTTCTTCAATCTTTCCCGTATCAGCTTAATAAACCGATCAAGTACCTTAATCTTTTCTATATCTTGAGTATAAGAGTAGATGGCTGAACTTCCTTCGCCCATCTTTTCCAGAACGCCCAAAGAGAAAAGGTGCGTAAGCTGATCCTCTATCTGACTATAATCCTTCTTTAACCATCGGGCAATATTTAAGGCAGTATCCATGGCAAATTGATTATTATGAAAAAAGACGACTATTTCCATTTCATCATTTGACTGTGTCAATTCTTCTAAAAATTCTGAAATTGATTTCATCTGTAAATCCGGATGAAGGCTGAAGGTGGGAAGACTGAAGGCTGAAGGAAGGAAAGGAGGAAGACTTAAAGGGGAGAAGACTGAAGGTACAGAGAATAACATCTTCTCTGCTTTGGGAGAATATCATCCCTCGTCCTTTTCTGTCTTTCCTTCTTTCCTCCGCTTCCTTCCTTCCTCACTTCCTACCTTTAGTCTTCTTATCTTCAGTCTTCCTACCCCCCTCCCTCACGCATACCTATCCCAAATAGTCTGATTGCCCACCTGTATTTCCTTCCTGCCCTCATCTCTTACATCCCGCTTTCGCAACCTGCCCTTTTCTATCTCCTCTCGTCTGACAATCGAATGGATACGAACAAATGCCTCAACTGCCACCCCGTCAAATTTTTTCCCAGCACCCCTTCTTAAGACAATCGTTGCCTCTTCATCACTCATACCTGTATATGACCCCCTACTTGTTACCATCTTGTCAAAGACATCAGCAATAGATATGATCCGTGCCCCATTAGGAATCGACTCTCCAGCCAAACCATCTGGATAGCCTGAACCATCATATAGCTCATGATGATGATAGACTAAGGAAATAATAGGGGCAAGAAAATTTAGTGATTTTAATATCTGAACACCAATAAAGGGATGATTCTTCAGCTCACGAAATTCATCACTATTTAATTCTGTCTCTGGTTTCAGGAGAATACCCTCCCTTATGCCAATCTTCCCAATATCATGTAAAAGGGCTGCCCTATTAATGGTATCAATTTCATCCTGAGGCAATCCCATTTCTTTGGCTATAGCTGTAGCATATTTACACACAGCATCAGAATGCGTTCGGACAAATGAATCCCTTGCTTCAATAATCAGGGTTAGTAATTTTGTTACCTCATCGCTATATTTTTGTAATTTATTGGATACATCTGCATATTCAATAGCAATAGCTGCTTGTGATGAAATTGTAGTGAGTAATTCTACATCCTGTGGATCAAAACCTGTATCAGTTATCTTGGAAGCTACGCTAAGGCTGCCAACCACTTTGCCCCTGATAGACATTGGAACACTGAGATAAGAATCCTCCACATAAATGGCTTTTTCTTCATCGCTAAGGCTTGGTTCGTCCTTGACATTATTTATAACTACCGGGGTATTATTTTGAATTACCCTGCCAGCGATACCCTGACCCAGAGATAATTTTTCCTCTTTTTCCTGTTCCATATAGGTTAAGCCATAAGAGCCTGTTATCTTGATGATATTTTCCGGAGGAAGAAGTGATGAATAATAGGACTTTTTTACCCGCATAACCTTTGCCGTAAGCTCTAACACCTGATTAATCAGGTTTTTAACCTCAACCATGGAGGTCATTCTATTTATAGCGTGAACAGCGGAAAGCTGAAGTGCCCGCCTTTTTATCTCTTCAAAGGAACTTGTATTTTCGAGGAAAATGCCTATCTGATTTGATAAAATAGAGAGAAATCTTTTGTCATCTTCGGAAAACCCATCTGAGGATAGTTTGTTAAAAAACTCCATAATCCCTTTTACCTTTCCATCCTCAACAATAGGGGCAGCAATTATCTCTTTTACAGATACCTCAGAGAAGGGGATAAATCTATTATCCTGCCGCGTATCATCAATGATTAATATTTCATTATGACTGGCTACCCAACCTATGGTTCCCTCATCTGGCTTAAATTTAAGGGACTTAAATAATGCCTCAGATATTCTCTTTTTGCCCTGACCAACCTTGGCCACAAACTTGCCTGAATCCTCATCCCACAGGTATAAAAATCCCAGCTCAGATTTAATTACATGATTGGCAATATTTATGGAATTAGCCAGAATATCCCTTGGATTTGTACTCAGGCTCATCTTAGATGCAATCTCCTGTAAGCCTTCAAGTTCGTCAACCTTTTTCTTGAGCATACCATACAACCGTGCATTTTCCATAGCTATTGCTGCTGCCTGAGCAATAGACATAAGCAATCGAAGCTCTTCTTTGGAGGGTGTATAGGGTTGCATGGAGGCGATAAGTAATATTCCAACCTCATGCTCTTTGGCAATCAAGGGCAATAAAACAAGGGATTCTGCATTCATATTGCTTATAATCGGTTTTATATCTGAGATACTCTCTACAGTTTGCAGAACAATTGGCCTGCGACTGGTAAAGGGTAGCCTTAATACCTCTTTTAGCCTCTCATTCAAGATTATTTCATCCAATGGTTTTATACCTGTCTTAAATCCAGAATAAGCAATTACTTGTATTGTATTTGATCTGGCATCTATGGTATTTATGGTAAGCATGGCATCAGGGATTAATGCTGTTACCCTATCTAATATTTGTTTCAAGACCTCTTGAAGATTAAGCACAGATGATAATGCATTGCTTATGACATAAAAGGTGGATAGCTCGGATACCCTTTGTACAGTTATTTCATAAAGTCTGGCTGTTTCAATAACCATAGAAATCTCGTTGGCTATGGTACAGAGGAAATTTAGATTAGTTTCAGTAAAATTCTCATGGCCTACCTGATTACTGATATTGATAACCCCAATCAGCTTATTTTTTATCTTTAATGGGGCACACATAGCATCCTTAACATGTTCTCTTTGTTGAACCGTGGCAAAGCGGGAATCCTTTACCTTGCCTATGAGCAGGAGTGGCTCTTCTTTTTCTGCTACCCAGCCGGCAATACTTCCATCCCCGGGTCTTTTTCTGGTGGTTCTTATGATCTCTGCGGATAATCCCTCAGCTACTCGAATATTCATATCCCCGGAGGTCTCATCAATAAGCATGATAGAGCCATTTTTAGCATCAAACATCTCTATCCCTTTCTTTAAGATAAGCCCCAGAACCTCCTGACAGCTTCTACCCTCATTAATGGTTTTGCTTATCTCATAGAGAAGGGCAAGGGCTGACGCAGCATTCTTCAACTCTTTATAGAGCTTGGCTGATTTAAGGATCATTGCTGCCTGGGAGGCTAAGATGCTTAATATCTTTTCATCCTCTTTATCAAACTTATCCTCCTTATTAAATACATTGATCACACCAAGAATATCCTTTTTCCAGAGGAGGGGTACGCTCAAGCAATTTTTCAATTCAGTCTTAAAGGGATTAATAAATCCTGTTTCATGGCTCAAATCAGGGATATTTTTGAGAACCCCTTCCTTTGCTACAAACCCTATAATCCCTTCACCCATCTTTAATCGTATCTCACCTGTCTTGTCCTCGTATGGGTAGATGGTTTTGCAAACAATATCCCCGGAAAGGTCATCTATCAACCAGAGAGACCCCTTTTCCACACCAGTAGCATGAACACAACCCTCAATAAGGGTATTTATCTGTTCATCTAATTCAATCTTAGAGGTAATGGATTGTTCTATTTTGTACAAGGCAATAGAGGATGTTATCTCTTTGTGCAGGGCTTCTTTGGTTACCCCATACAATCTTGCATTTTCAAGGGCAGAGGCAGCCTGTGTACCCAATATGGATAGTATCTCTATCTCTTCTTTTGAGAAGATTCTTGGGGTAGATGAGAAGAATTCAATCACCCCGATAACCTCATTTCTTACCTTTAAGGGTATGCCCAGATATGATTTGAATCCCTGTTCAATTATCCATATAGGCAAATTTAATCTCTGTTGCAGGTTATCAACAGGCAAGGGGATTTTTCCTTGAACTATCATTTTCCCCAAAAACTTTTCCTCTTCTTGTTCTATTTCAGATAAAGAAAAATTAATACCTATGGCTGATTTTGGAATTAGTCTTTCCTTTTTGTCCACTATCTCTACCAGACACGCAGACACCTTTGCCAATTTTATTCCGGCTCCAGGAAGAAGTTCAAATACCTCTTCCAATAAAAGGGTTGAGGTCAAGCTCATAGATATTTCTTGAAGGTTGGCTAACTGATCTGCCTTTTCCTTTGACCTCTGCTCTTCCTTCCTGACCCTTAAAAGAATAAGGTTGTGAAGAACAAGAAGCACAACCAGAAAAAAGATAGACATGATAAGGAAGGTCAGGTTTCGAATAAAGAATCCAGCAAATATGGACAAACCAATAGCAGTTATCCCTACAGACCAATTAAGTAATCTATCAAACTTACTCAATTCATTTTTGGTGGTCTTTTTAAGATAAACATGTTTTCTTAAATGTTGAAGAAATAAAGTGATTTGTTCTAAGATGGGTTTCATATTTTGTCCTCAATTTTTCTGCCTCTGGCTGAATGGCAACAAATAATAATAAATTATAAGTAACTACTCAGGTAAAGGAATTCACCACGGAGAACACATAAGTTGATAGGTTGATAGGTTGATGAGTTTATAGGTTAAAGGAACACAGATCCATAATTCATAAACATTTCCTATCAATTCATCCACTTATCAACCCATCAACTATTCAACTTATCAACTTTTTGTGTCTTCGTGCCTTTGTGGTGAGTAGTTACAATTATAACATATAAATGCTGTCTCGTCAAGAAAAATCAATAAGATCTCTGAATATTCGATAGAGAGCATTGCATATGTCGATTATGCAACGCTTTCGCCACAAATAGACACGAATTGTAACTACTCAGGTAAAGGAATTTACCACGGAGACACAAAGGCATACAGTAACTACTTGAGTATATCTCTTGATAGCTGAGTAGTTACTTTCATAATTAAAAATTGCTGCAACAAGAAAAAATTCATTTGACAAAACATAGAAAATTGTGTTATTATAAGGGATATATTTCATGCTGAATTGAAAAATAACCATTTGGAGGAAAATCCCACATGTTTTTATCAATCACCAATAACCTTAAACCCCCTTTCAATCCTAATCCTTACTTTGTGCCTTTGTGCCTTTGTGCCTTTGTGTCTTTCTGTGCCTTTCTGTCTTTCTGTGCCTTTGTCCCTTCCTTTGCAGAGGCAGCACCAAAGGACTTGCCTGAAAAGGAATTGTTTGAACTTTCATCAAAATTGTTCACAGAAGAAAAGGATAAGGCAGAGGCAATAAACTCCTTTAATATTTTCCTTGAACGCTTTAGTAATAGCAAACGGGCTGATAGGGCTCAGTTTATGATTGGTGAGTGCTTGTTTGAAAATAACAAGAAGGTCTTGATGTTCCAGGGGTTGAAGAAAAATATGTTTTCTCCTGCCATTGGAGCATATCAAAAACTTATTGATAAATACCCAAAACACCCATTATTGCCAACAGCAAATCTTTTTCTGGGAAATTGTTTTTACTATCAAAAAAATTATGACCAGGCGGTTGCCTGTTATCAGGAAATATTGAATCAATCATATCAAAAAGACCTTCATGAGATGGCTCTGTATCTTATCAATCGAGCCTATTATGAGCAAGGGAATTATGCGCAGATTATCACCGGATACCACTATGTCTTAAATAATTTCCCCCCAAATGTCAGTAAGTGGCGTGCCCTTGCCTACCTGTATATTGGTGAAGCATACTATCAACATCGTTTTTATAGTGAGGCAAAGCCCATCTATGAGCTGATTATCAAGAATTATCCGCTTACCAGGGCAGCATATTACGCTAAGGATGGATTAGTCTGGTATCATCTGCAAAAGGGTGAATATGATGCGGCAAATAAGCTCCTTCAACAAATAGCATCACTTGAACCAACAAAGCCAAAGGGGGAAAAGGGCGAGAAAACAGAAAAAACAGAGAATACAGAGCTAAGTATCAGCCGTCAGTATGAAATAGGCAATGGCCTCTTTAATCAGCAAAAGTATGAACAGGCATTGGAGATATATAAGAATCTTATTAAGACATACCCTCAACATAAGCTCATGCCTGATGCCCTGTATCAAAGCGGACTTTGCTACTATAGACTGGAATATTATAGTCAGGCGATTGATGCCTGGAAAAAATTAATAGAGATTTATCCCACACATTCTATGGCTGTGGAGGCAATTTATAAAATTGCAGATACCTATTTTCGGTCTCAGGATTATGAAAAATCCATTATCAATTATCAGAGGATTATTGATGAATATCCTCAGTCACCAGGGATTAAGGAGGCATACCTACGCATTGGACAGTGTTATTACAATCAGGAAAATGATGATAAAGCCATCGAATGTTTTCAAAATATTATCAATAAATATCCTGATGACCCCAAAAGCAGTGATGCCCTTGAGGCAATTGAAACAGTCCTGTATCGCAAGGAAAAGAATCTGCTAAATAAACAGGGAACAGGTCAGGATGCGGAGAAAAAGATTAATCAGATAATCATTGAGATGCTCAAGGGATTTTTACTTAAATATCCTCAAAGCAAACTGGCTCCTGAGATACAGTTTCATCTGGCTAAAAAATACTATGCCATAGAAAGCTATCAAATGGCTCTGGTAGAGCTTCAGAAGATGTCTACTTTATATGCTGACAGCAAGTTTGTAGCAGAGGCTCAATATTATATTGGGGAGACATATTATGAGATGGAAAACTATGAGGAGGCAATTACCAATTATCAAAGGTTATGTTCAGATTTTCCTGATACTGAGTTCGTAGCCCCAGCCCTTTTCAATGCTGGCTTGTGCTATAAAAAGACAAGCAAGTTGAGTGAGGCAGCTGCGGTTTACGCTAAGTTCATTGAGCAGTATCCAAAAGATAAAATGGTAAATGATGCCTTATTAGAATTAGTGGCTATTTATAAGGACCAATTCCGTTACAATCTGGCAATTCCTGCCATAAATAATCTTCTGACAAGGCTTGACCCAAGTGATGAATCAAGGTTGGAGATAATTTATAGCCTGTCTGAATGTTATACAGAGATGGATGATGAAAAGTCAGCCATTGACCAGTACCTCAAACTAAGGGATATGACCCCGGCAAACAATATCTATCGACTGAGGGCTTTGGCTAAATTGGGTGAGATGTATGAGAACAAAAAAGATTGGGCAAAGGCTATAGATATTTATAAGGATATTGCCCAGAATACAGATAGGGAAGATTGGCGGACAGCGGTGAAGGAGAGGATAGGGGTTGACCCTAATGGGAACTGTCCGTTGTAAGTAGTAGTACAAATGGTTCTATGATGTTTTGAGTGGGTAAGTCAAAAAAGAAAGATTAACGGTAAAAAGAGGCAGAAAATGGAAAATCTTTCGCTAATAACCTTAAAAGAAAATGAAAGAAAATCGCTAAAGGAATTGAAAGAGAAAATAGTTGAAAAATTTCCAGATACAGAGATTATACTTTTTGGCTCAAAGGTACGGGGAAATTTTGACAAAGAATCTGATATTGATTTGTTACTCCTTGTTCCATCTCCGGTTAATAGTAAATTAGAGGATGAGATTACAGAAATTACCTTTGATATAGAACTTAAATATGAGGTAGTTTTTGGGAAAATTATAGAAAACAAAAAATTCTGGAAATCACCTTTAGCTAATGCCATGCCCCTTCACTGGAACATAGATAGAGAAGGAGTACTTGTATGAAACAGGAATTCATTGAGTTGGCGTAACTACTCAGGTAAAGGAATTTACCACTCAAGACACAAGGGTATACGGTAACTACTTGTAGCTATATTGGACGGAAAAACTACGAAATACGCGAAAAACCGCGAAAATTAATAATCAGAATGAATTTGTGAATCAGAATTTTTCGCGTTTTTTTGCGATTTAAGGAAAGAAGGATTCTGGACAAGCCAGAATGACAAGGAGAAGAAGGATCTTGTCGATTCTTGACAATCGAGGACAGGCTAAGCCAGAATGGACAAGAGGTCCATGCCCTCTGTGATCTGTCCCGATTGTCGGGAATCCTTCCCCTCTGTGATCTGTCCCGATTGTCGGGAATCCTTCCCCTCTGTGATCTGTCATTCCCGCTTGTCGGGAATCCTTCTTTGTTGAGTACGATAGATGTGATCGGATAAGAAGAAGGATTCTGGACAAGCCAGAATGACAAGGAGAAGAAGGATCCTGTCGATTCTTGACAATCGAGGACAGGCTAAGCCAGAATGGACAAGAGGTCCATGCCCTCTGT
>Ga0210049_1000148_pt1 | contig 49857 bp, 46 predicted proteins | sample CryGeyCG2014_300_2_FD_183964 | JGI IMG/M metagenome (GOLD analysis project Ga0210049, IMG submission 183964) | Groundwater microbial communities from aquifer - Crystal Geyser CG06_land_8/20/14_3.00 (SPAdes) (version 2) | ecosystem: Environmental > Aquatic > Deep subsurface > Groundwater | place... | reverse complement strand
AGGAAAATCTTTTATCGGATTTTGAATTTTTCTGCAGATATTTTTTAACAATATTCTGCTCTTCCCACCTTACCAGCCACTTTCTCTCAAGCTCTACAAAATCAACTTTTTGGTCTACCGGTTTAAACATATATTATTGGTATTTTAGCCTAATATAAATCAGATGTAAAATAATCGTCGATAGAAGCTTGCAAGGAGACTCTTTGCTGATTTTATTGTTGTTTTCCCAGTCTTAAAAATGACGGGACTTCATATTCTTCCCCCATTTCGTCAATCGGTTCCTCTTCGTTTTCTTTAATAACCGGCTCATTCAAAGAATCTTCCAACCCCCGTTGCACCATTTTCTGCATTCTGATTTTTGATTCGTCAAAACCGGTGGCAATAATTGTCAGCTTAATTTGGTCAACCATTGTTTCGGAAATGTTCGCCCCAAAAATGATATTGGCGTTTGCGTCGGCCTGCGCGGTGATTATTTGGGCAATTTCTTCAACCTCGGTGATCGTTAAATCTTTTCCGCCGGTAATGGTAAACAAAATACCCTGTGCCCCTTCAAGAGAAATCTCCAATAAAGGAGAAGTTATTGCTTCTTTAGCCGCCGTCTGGGCCCGGCCTTCGCCGACGCCAATGCCGATACCCATAAAAGCGCTTCCAGCGTCTTTAATAATCGAACGGACATCGGCAAAATCCCGATTGATCAACCCGGGAACGGTGATTATATCGGAAATCCCCTGAACACCCTGACTTAAAACGGAATCTACGGTTTTAAACGCTTCAATTAAAGTAACTTTGGCATCAATCCTTTCCATTAACCGTTGATTTGGGATAACAATCAAGGCATCAACCTTTTCTTTTAAATTCATAATTCCCTCCTCGGCATTAACCATCCGCCGTGTACCTTCAAAAACAAATGGTTTCGTCACCACGGCTACCGTTAAAGCCCCGATTTCTTTGGCTATTTCCGCCACTATTGGAGAAGCTCCGGTACCGGTCCCTCCGCCCATCCCGGCGGTTATAAATACCATATCGGTATCGGCAAGAAGCTCTCTGATTTTATCTCTTGATTCTTCCGCGGCTTGACAGCCAAGTTTCGGATCGCCGCCAACACCCAACCCCTTGGTAAGATCATCCCCTATTTGCAGTTTAATTTTAGCTTTATTGGCAAGAAGCGCCTGCGCATCGGTATTTAAGGCAATGAAATCAACTCCCACAATCTGGCTTGATTCAACCATGGTATTAATACAGTTACCGCCGCCGCCGCCGATGCCAACAACTTTGATTTTTGCAAAACGACCTAATTCCGATTTTACTAATGCCATAAACTTTAGGCAGGAGATTATTAAGTGGAGAAATTATATCACACTTTCAGGGCAGAAATGACTTAATAAAAGACGATATTTTCTCGATGGCCCCTTTCATGGGAATTTTACCGGCAACTTTACTAAAACTAGAAACATTGACTGTTTTCGAATAAAGCTTCTCTTTTAATGAATAAAAAAGTAGTCCAATGGCTGAAGAGTAGGCCGGATCTAAAATATCGTCTACCAATCCGGTTACATTTTCAGGAATACCTATTCTTACCGGTAGCGACAAACACCGGCGGCAGATTTCAACCGTTCCCACGGTTAGTGCTCCCCCTCCAGTAAGAACAACCCCTGATGGAGTTAGGCCGGCAAAACCGTTTTTGGCAATTTCTTCACTAACCATAGTAAAAATTTCGTTTAATCTGGGTTTTATTATTCCTTCGATAATCGTTTTTCGGGAAACAGTTTTGGTCTCCTCGTATATTCCCAGATTTACCAACTCAATATTATCCTGTTCACTTTCCTTTTTTTCCGTTTTAGACAATGAAATTTTTAATTTTTCCGCCCCTTCAAGGGATAAACGAAGTCCAATCGCCAAATCGTTGGTTATATTTTTGGCCCCAATCGGCAAAACAGTAGTATAACAGGGAGAACCCTCAATAAGGACGATAACACTGGTGGTTCCGCCGCCGATATCAACTAAGATTACCCCGAGTTCCTTTTCGGTCACGTTCAAAACCGCTTGCGCAGAAGTTACTCCGGAAAAAACGATCCCGCCTATTTCCGCCCCTGTCTGTGAAACGCACTTAGTCAGGTTTTTGATCGCCGTTGAAGAGCCGGAAATAATATGTGTTTTGACCTCTAACCTTATTCCGCTCATTCCGACGGGATTAGCAACTCCGTCCTGGGAATCAACGGTATAACTAATCGGAATTACATGCAAAATCTCCCGGGAAGAGGGAATGGAAATTGCCTTGGCCGCATCAATAACCCGATCAATATCCTCCGGCGTGATTTCTTTCTCCGGTTCAGCCACCGCTACCACACCATGAGAATTTTGAGATGAAATATGACCGCCCCCAACCGTAATCGATACCCGGTTAAGTGAATAACCGGCCATTCTTTCCGCTGCTTCAACGCTTTTTATGATTGATTCCGCCGCTTCTTCAATGTCAACGATTTGTCCTTTTCTGACTCCAAGCGAAGGAACAGAAGAGGCCCCGATAATATTAATCGTCTCTTTTGAATCATCGGCCTGGCCGATCAGGGTACATACTTTCGAACTGCCGACGTCGATCGCCGCGACTACCTTCATTTTCATCATTTATTCCATTGTATCCTGTATTTTAAATAATTGTAAACTACATCTTAAAAAAATGTAAAGTGGCGATCGCGATAAGCAACTTAATCAAAACGTCGCATAATAATTTTCAATTTTGACCAAGGCGGCAATCCTGGCCCTTAAGTCACTAACTTCCGTCATACAGGTAACCAAACCTACTCTTCTGCTGTTTACTTTTTTCACTATTTCCTCTTCAAAAACATTTATTAATATTTGTTCAACCTTTCCCACCGCCCATCTTCCGTCATCTCCGCCATAAACTCTTGAGAAGGCCACGGCGTCTCCTATTTTTAATTTCCTTAATCCGCCGAAGAACCCTAAATTGGGATCTTTAAAACTTGAATGTCCCTTAATAATGTAAGGCTGTTCACAATTGTCGCAGTAGGCAAAATCCGACAAATATCCACCGGCCTCCCATCCATCACCGGTTACGATTTGGGAATAACCTATTTCCATGGCCGGAATGGACAGACATTTATAAGGGAGAATCAAGTCTTGTCCTGATACCGGAAGTAACAATTCTTGACCGGCAACAATCAAGTCCCAGTTTGTTAGGTTGTTTTTTAAAGCAACAATTCTTGGGTTGGCAACTCCATAAAAATCACAAATGGAAAAAAAAGTATCGCCTTGCCTGATAACTACCGGATTCCAGGGAATTTCCCCTCTTAGGATTTCAAATTGGGAAATGCCTATATTTGCCGTCAAGGATCCCAAAAGATACCGGCCGGACAATTGAAGAAAATCCCTTCGATTAAATTCTTTTTTAAACATTCAACTTTGGATTATATCCTTTCTTTAAAATCTTTTCTATTTCATTAACTATATTTTGAGTTGCATTTTGCATAATTTTGGCACTGGTTGATTTTTTGTAATTTTCTAAATTTTCTGAAAATTTTTTAATCGTTGATAAGAGCAGGCCTTTTTCTAAATCTTCCTGCGGCAGTATTGCCGCCAAACCCATTTTCTTTAGTGTTTGCGCGTTGAGCATTTGCTCATTTTTATTTGACCAAGGAATCGGTATTAATATCGCCGGTTTGCCAAGATACAAAAGTTCATAGACAGTATGGGCACCGGCACGAGAGATAACAAAATCAGCACTTTTAAATACCGACCCGATTTCATCTTCAAAAAAATATTCCTTGACCCAATAGTTAAGATCTTTATCCAGTTTTTCCCCCAGACGCTGGCCGGTTTCAATATCATTAAACAGCGAAGTTGAACCGCACTGATGAATAACGTTAAAATTCTTCAACAACTTGGGTAAAATTTTAAAAACTTCTTCATTGATCAAATGAGCACCTTGTTTACCTCCGGTTATGTAAATAGTTTTTTTTGAATTTTCGAATAATTTTTTACCCTTATCAAAAAGTTCCGTTCTTATCGGCAGCCCGGTTAAAACCACTTTTTCTTTGGGAAAATAATTAACCGAAGAAGGAAAAGAAACCAAAACCTTCACCGCAATTTTGGAAATTAAACTATTGGCAACGCCACAAACCGTTGTTTGTTCATGCGTTACCACCGGAATTCTTAAAAGCCATCCTGCTATCGACACCGGTAAAGCTAAATAACCGCCAAAAGAAACAATCAGCCGGGGACGTATTTTTATCAACCAAAATAAACTCTGTAAAAAACCACATGGAATTCTTGAAATGTTAATAAGAAAATTAAACTTCTTCTGCCATTTACCAGCCTTGATTTCAATAAAAGGAATTTTTTCCGCTCTTACTTCTATGTATTCAGCCCCGGGGTTTTTGTCTCCGATCATGGTATATTTATGGCCAAACCAAAAAATAGAATACCCTTTTTGTTTCAGTACCCGGGCAACAAGCAAGGCACTGTTATGATGACCGCCGCAAAAAATAATTTTCATCTCGTCTTTTTATTAGATTGACTGGAAACATTATATAAGATACCAAGCCCCGTAAGCGAGACCAAAAGGGATGAACCGCCATAAGAAATAAAAGGGAGAGGAACCCCGGTCAGGGGAATAAGCGACACCATCGAGGAGAAATTGATTACCGCTTGAATTCCAATAAAAAAAATTATTCCAAAAGAAAGCATCTTCCCAAAAAAATCTCCAACCGATAAAGAAACATTAAATCCGCGGACAACCATAACAATATATATAAAAATTAAAAAAGAAGCTCCTAAAAAACCAAATTCTTCCGCAATAACGGCAAAAATCGAATCAGTGGCCGCTTCCGGCAAAAAAAGAAATTTTTGTCTTGATTGGCCAAATCCCCGACCCCAAAAACCACCGGAACCGAGGGCAATCAAAACCTGTTTAAGATGGTACGAGGTTTTTTCTTTTTCAAGGGAAGCCGATAAAAATTCTATTAATCTTTTTCTCCGGTATGGAGATGAAAATATTAACACCGGGACGGTTGCCAGGCCCATTAAAATTATCGCAAAAATATCTTTAAGCGGTGTTTCCGCTAAGAAAAATAAAAAAAACGCAGTTGTCGTAATAATTCCTGCTGTTCCCAAGTCCGGTTCGAGCATAACTAAGAGCAAAACCAGCCCGACTACTGCCAGAAACGATTTCATGCTCTTTTTCTTCTCCAGCAGTGAAGACAAATAAATAACCATTGCCAATTTGATTGTTTCCGCCGGCTGAAAACCAAAAGAACCGATTGGCAGCCAACGCCTGCCGCCATAAACTTCCCGGCCGAATCCTGGAATTAAAACAATTATCAAAAGTAATAAATTAAACATAAAAAAAGGAAAGGCAATTTTTTTTAATTTCCTGTAGTCAAAAAAACAAAAAAACAAAAATAAAATTATGCCTAAGATCAGAAACAGCGCCTGTTTGTTAAAAAAATAAAATTTATCATTGAAATTGGCCAAAGCGGAGGCTGAAGATGCGTTAAAAACCATCAGCAGTCCAAAAAAACTTAAACAAAGAGGAAGAAAAAAAAGAAGCTTATCACCGTTAAAACTTAAGTTTCTTCTTTTAAGCATTTTTTATCTTTATCTTTGAGCGAACCTTTTTAACCGTGTTTGCAAAACAATCACTTAATTCTCCTTTTGAATCACAAACCTTTTCCAATGTATTGATTTTAAACATTTCGATTTCCGGATTAACGATTCTCCCCTCTCCCGCCGCGTTAAGCCAAAATTCACCCTTTTTAACCCCATCTAAAAAATAACTTTCTCTTTTATAACGCATGTATTTGTCGTACACTCCCGCCGGAAGAGATTGGGCAATTTTAATCGGATTTGAAAAAATATTCCGGCCGACAATCTCACTTCCGGAAACTTTATTCGTTTTCTCTTTGGGATTAAAATTTTTAAGCAAATTTTGGTCTAAAAACACTATCAGATGATATGCCAGCAAAGGAATTTGACCGTTTTTTAACTCCAGTAGGGTATAAAAAGAGGCCGAAGCCGTTAGCCGGGCATTATTTTCCGAAAGAAAGACATCGTTTGACTGGCCGTCTATTAAAAAATCAAGACCGAAATAGCCCAAATAACCACTCTTTCTCATTAACTCTCCAACATGTTCGGTTATCTGTTTAATCTGATATCTCTGATCGTCCGGCAGCCCTGCCGGCCACTGCCGTCCGCCGGTACCGCCGGGCATGCTCGTCAAAAAGGGGTTTGATTCTATCTGCACCGCCGGGGGGCTTTGCAAAATTTCCTCCGGCAAAACCAGCGCATTGTTTAAAACCGTTATACCTTTAATAAACCGGTTTACTTTTACTTTTATCCTCCCGAATTTTTTTTGAATTTCAGAAAAATGTTTTTCGTCACTAATAAAAAAGGTGGAATTTCCTGCCCAGCCAAAACCAAACTGAATTACAAACGGCAATCCGAATTTTCCCAAACAAGTATTAAAATCCAGATTTCTTAAAAAGTCAATTTCAGCAGGAAGAATGGGTAAATTTTCCCGACTGGCGATCTTATGGAAATTTATTTTATCTTCAAAAACCTTATTTAACAATGACGAATTTCCGATAAGTTTAAAATTATTTTTTTGGGCAATAATTTCAAGTTTCTTTTGCGGTTTAAAAAAAATAATATTGGGAATCTGACCCTTTGATTTTTCCTTTATAAAAGATAAAACCTGTGGATGGCCTAAAATTTCCGCTGAACTGCGGAACATGAGGTTTTTTCTTCCCATCTCCTTTTCCAAACAAAAAACAGAAACACCCCTTTTTTGCATTAACTCAACCAGCGGGTGGTCGTCTAAACAAACAACATGATAATTAGAAACAATGCTTTCCAGACCAACACCCCGGCTTGGATCATTAGTGACATAAAAAATCGGCTTCTTTATTTTTTTTAAAACATCAAGTCCCATAAAATTAATATTTCTTTCCGGTTAATAAACAGACCCCCCGTTTAATTTTCCAACCTTTATTTCTGGCTTTTTCAACCGCTGCTAAAGCAAGTGCTCCTTCGGCGGAAGTCTCAATTTTGTTTTTTAGTAAAATCTTATCGGCCTGTTTTATCTGATCGTTTCCAATCACCCAACCTGCCCCCCTGGATTCCTCAACCGCTTTAAGAATCTGATCTTTAAGGGGAGAGTGTTTGGCGACCAAAGAAGTTGCCAAACTGACGGCCTCAGACTGATAATCATGATCAAACAAACCGGCAAGAGGACAAACAGAGGCAGGCTGGCAGAGGTGAATACGGGGAAGTTTTCCTGCTTTCTTAAAGCCTCGAAAAAGGCCGATCAGGTTTACTCCGCTGGAACAGGGAATAAAAATATCGCTGATTTCCCCCTTATTGCCAGCCAGTTCAAAAGAAATTGTCTGGTAACCTTCACTGCCGAATTGATTTAAAGAAGGCCGCAGATTATAAAGATTGTTTTCTTTGGCAAAACGTCCGGCCATAGACAGAGGTCTATTATCAATAGAAATATCCGCTTTCATCTGCTTTAAGACGAGCAGTTTATTTTTGTCGATTTTTGGAGAGACAAAAATTTTCAATTTCAACTTGGCCAAATTGCAATAATTGGCGGCGGAAATCGCCGCATTCCCTGAGGATGATAAAACAAAACTGCCAAAACCCTCCGACCAGGCCTTACTGACCAAAAAAGCCAACCCTCGGTCTTTTAAAGAACCGGTCGGATTTTGATCTTCTCTTTTTAAAATTACATCTAGGGGGGGAAAATATTCTTCTTTAGTGTTCCCTTCATTAAGACTCAGTCTGAATTTTTCCGGAACATCAGCCAAATACCCAGAAAACCGCCAAATTCCTCTTCGCTCTTGCTTTTTTTCTTTCAACATTTTATTATCCATTATACATTACCAGACGCTAGACGCTAATTAACTAATCGCTTAAAAAATGACCAAAATTGTTAGTTGTCCGGACTGCCAGGAGCCGGTAATTATACCGGATGATAACGAGACCGGAGAAATTATCGAATGCCAAAACTGCGGGGCAGAACTGGAAATCATCTGCCTCAACCCCCCCCAGGTATCTTTAATCGTCGAAGAAAAGTAGCTTTCACCAATATATTACTTTTTTATCGCACGTACGATAAATAACTGTCAAATTACATTAGTCTTAATTTTTTAAACAAGACGTAAGCCTCTTCTCCCAACCAATCATCGGGAAGGAAAGAGAAGGGAATCTGTGGGTCTTCATTTAATATCGAAAGAAACAAATAAATTAATTCCCCTCTTTTCTCTTTTCCGCTTTTTGCCTTGTAAACAAATTCTCTATATCTTAAATTTAAATGTGACAGCAAGAAAACCTTTTCCATTAATTCTTTCAAAGTCTTTGTCCCTATCATGCCATTTTTACCAATCGAAGAGATTAGTATTAAATCGCCGGATAATTCATGTTTTTCAATAAATTTTTTAATAAGATTTGTTGGGTTATATGGAGTCAACCAATTACTTTGTTGAAGCATTCCACAACCAATATCTCTTAAGAATTTTCTAAAGTAATCTCTCTCTTTATTTTTATCTTTTGGAAAATCGTAAGAAACCAAATAAATCTGCCCATCCCAAACTCTTTTTTCATCATAAAAGGGAATTATCTTTCTCAACTTTAGCTCTCCTGCCTTGGTAATTATGGGCAGAATTTCTTTTTCTTTTACAAAATCAATAAGTCCTTTTCGTTTCAAAAAAGAACAGGCCCTTTTAATTCTATGATAGTTTAATTTCTCTAAATCTTCTTCTACGCTACTCTCTATTAAATATCTTTTTTTTTGAATTAAACTTGGAGCTTCCAGGTTAAAATAAATTCCTATCAAAATCATATCAACCACTCTTTCGGCAATACCGTCTCTAAATTTACGAATCTTTCTTATCGTCAACACCATATAAATAATTATAGTACGTACTACAAAAATCTGTATTGTTGGTAAAGAAGTAGGTTAATCCCAAATTTTTAGTCTTTTTACTCCATCACCTTCTTGAAGGTAAAGTTGGAGAGCGTAATTTGCACCATTCGGGGTTTTTTCTTGCCATTCTTGCTCCTGAAGGCTTTTTTCCACGTCTTTAATAATAATTGATTCTTTATGAACACCGGAAATGACGGTATAAAAAGGAGAGGACGAATGAGCGTAAATGATCTTTTTGATATTTCCGCCCTTATCTTTTCCAATTTCCATCACCACCGCCAAATGATGTCCGCCTCCTAATCTGATCATATCCCCCGGCTTAATCCACTTAATTTTTTTTACAAAAAAGGAAACACCCCCGTCAGTCAGCATTTTAGTGCTCGCTCTTATTTTTATATACCTGCCTTCAGAGTTTGGAATATCGTCCGCAATCCCGTTTCCTCCTCTTTCTAAATCAAGCGCGTTAAGCATCCAAAAAGCAAAACCGGAACAATCAACCCCAAGGCGATTTTTTTTCATAAACAGAACAATTTCCCGCTCGTTTAATGTACTCAAATCAATTTTTTTCTCCCGGGCTTTTAATTCGGTAAGATTAACCAATTCTTGCGGACTGGCCTTACCTCCCCCGGGACCATGTTTCAATTTTTTGGAACTATCCATCCAATAAGGACAAACGATTTCTTTACCGCCAAGGAGAAGGTGAGTATATAGATAAAAAATGTCTTGCATGGTCAAATATACGCAATCCATAAGCCGAAAAGCGCCAAAATTATGCCGGCCAGCCAACCCCTCATGACAATTTTGGGTTCCTCCCAGCCGATATTTCTTAGCCAAAGATGAAAAGGGGCGACTGCAAAAGCCTTCTTCTTTAATAATTTTTTGGATAAAATTTGAATCAGGCTTGAAGATACTTCCACGATAAAAAGTCCGCCGATGACAACCAAGGCAAAAGTCCGCCCAATTAAAAGGCCGACCACGGCGAAGGTGGCGCCAAAAGACAAGGCGCCGACATCCCCCAAAAAGATTCTGGCGGGATAGACATTAAAGTAAAGAAAAGCAATTAGCGAGCCTATCCAGATCGCCAGAAAAATTGAGAGCGGGGTGTCAAGGGTTGTGTGGGAAAGAATCCAGAAGGCAAACAAAGCAATCATTAAAAGTCCGCAAGCCAAACCGTCAAGTCCGTCAGTAATATTAAAGGCATTAACAAAAGAAACGATAATAAAGGCGGCCAGGGGGATAAAGAAAACACCGATGTCAAAAACCCCAAAAAACGGCACATAAATAAAACTGATTTTTAAATTAAAAAACATCATTGAAGCAATAAAAAAAGCCAGCAGCCATTGAATGGCAAACTTATGCCTTAATCTCAAGCCAAAAAAACCCGTTCTCTTAAACCCAAAAAATTTTAAAATATCGTCATATAACCCAAGCAATCCGAAAGAAATAAAGGTAAAAAAAAGAATATTTAATTCTTCTTTTATCTGAGAGAAAGCGGTTGTTACTCTAATTCCCGCATAGCAAAGGATAGGATAAAGGATTAAATAAAGCAAAACGGTAGTGGCAATTATCAGCAGTCCTCCGCCAACCGGAGTTCCGGCTTTAAGGTTGTTGAGTTTGTCAAAAATTTTAGTTCGGTTACCTTCAATATCGGTCGTTTTTTGTACCCGGCGGAAAAATTTGAGTTTATAAAGAAGATTAATAAAAGGAACAACCAAAATACTGGTAAAGAGAAAAGAGAAAATAAGTAAGCCTAAATATAAAGCAATCATCTTGGCTAAACTTCATTGTAACAGAAGAGGGATAATTCTTTCCAGGTGTTTATGCAATGAGGCCTTCAAATAAATCAAATCCCCTTTTTGTAAATTTTTTTTCAAAAAATCGGCCGCCGAGTTTATGTCTTTAGCAAAAAAAGCCTTTTTTAAACCAAAATTTTGAGCTGCTTCAACCGTGTATTTTGCCAGCGAACCGACTCCGACAAGCATATCGATTTGACAACTTGCCGCTTCTTTGCCGATTTGCTGGTGCATAGAAACGGAAGATTCACCCAGTTCGCCCATTTCACCAAGAACCGCAATTTTCCGGCCGGAAAATTGAGAAAGGGATTTTAAGCCGGCAATTACCGAAGCTGGATTGGACCTTTTGGCGTCATTAATCAAAACTGTCTGCTGGGGCCCGGGACCGACGCTAAATCGACCTTCAAGCGGTTTTAACTGCGCTAATTTTTGCACTATTGTTCCAATGTCAACTTTCTGCTCTTTTCCTACGATATAGGCAACCAAACAAGCATAAACAGCCTGGTATCCCAAAAGCCCCGAATTTATTAAAATTTTTTCTTCCCCGTCATGTAGTTGAAAGCTCGTTCTTAAAAGAGATAAAATAATTTTATCAGCCCAAACATCCGCTTTTTCTGAAAGACCGTAAAAAACTTTTCTTCCTTTAAGTTTTAATCCGACCTTCCTGACCTCTTCATCATCATAATTTAAAACGGCCAAACCAAGCGGGGGAACAGCCTCGATTAATTTACTTTTTTCCGAAACCACGTTTGAAAGCGATCTTAAAAGGTCTTTGTCGGTATGCACGGGAGTTATACCGGTTAAAACGGCAATTTTCGGTTTTACCAACGAAAGGTGGCGGTCCATCTCGCCCAAGTGGTCAATGCCATATTCCAAAACCAGTACTTCATTCCAAATCTTAGTTTTTAAAATCGTAACCGGCAGATTAAATACCGTATCAAGATTTATATCTGTTTTATTAACGGAGTACTTTCCCGATAAAACAGACGCAATCGCGGTAACGGCCGTGGTCTTACCGTAACTGCCGGTTACACCCACCACCGTTAACTGCAAATTGATTTCCAGCCATATTTTGGCCAATTTTCTTCTCACTTGATGGAATAAATTCTTTATATTTCTACCCATTTTTAATTCTTTTAATGTCTGCCCCTAAGGTTTTAAGTCTCCCGTCTAAATTCTCGTATCCCCGATCGACATGTTCGACACCGGTCAGCCTGCTTGTTCCGCCGGCAATCAAAGAGGCCAAAATCAAAGAAGCACCGGCGCGCAAATCAGTAATTTCCATCGTAATTGGAGTTAACTTTGTCGGGCCAATAACCCGGGCCGCATGAAAATTTCCTGGTTTGTCGTCTTTAAGGTTAAAATTGTATATTTCATCAGGGTTTGGAACAACCGGATTAAAAAGTTCAATTTTTGCCCCCATTTTTTGCAAGCCTGAAACGAAAGCAAACCGATTCTCAAAAATAGTCTCATGAACAATGGAAGTTCCTTTTGTCTGTGTCATTAAAATCATCCACATTGCCATCCAATCAGACATAAAACCAGGATAGGGACTGGTCACGATATTTAAAGCTTTTAAATTACCTTTATAAAAGAAGCGGATTCCATCGTTTGTTGTTTCATATCCCCCGCCGATTTCTTTTACTGATTTTAAAAAAGCTCGCAGCATCTCAGGATTGGCTTGTTTTATAAAAACATCCCCCTTAGTGGCTAAGGCACAACAGGCAAAAGTCACCGCTTCATTACGGTCCGGCATAACAAAATGGTCAGCGGGGACAAAATTACTTACTCCTTCAATTTCAATCGTTCTGTTTTTGGTTCTTTTAATTTTTGCCCCCATTTTATTCAAGAAAGCAATCAGGTCATCAATTTCAGGCTCAAGGGCGGCATTTTCCAAAATTGTCTTTCCTTTAGCACTGGCAGCCGCAATAATCATGATGTCGGTACCGCCGTGGGTATTTTTATGAAAACGGTACCTGCCTCCCTTAAGCTTTCCATAAATTTCATAATGGCTGCCGGATTCTTTAACTTCCCCGCCTAAAACCTTAATCCCCTCAATGTGTCGGTCTAAGGGCCGGCGGCCAATTTTACAACCGCCGGGAACAGGGAGGATTGCCTTGCCAAAACGGTAAAGCAACGGACCGATAAAGTAAGTCGAAGCGCGTGAAAGTTTACCGGTAGTCTGAGAAAACTCCTGCTTTAACAGGCCGGAACCGGAAACCCATAGAGAATGATTTTCCCCAAACTCAACACTGCCTCCGAGTTCCCTGATAATTTCTGCCGTTGAATAAATATCGCCAATTTTAGAAAAATTTTGTATTTTACTTGGCTGATCGGCGTAGAGAGAAGCAATTATCAGTTTAAAACCGGAGTTTTTGGCTCCGCAAAGATCAACTTTTCCTCTTAAGGTATTTCCGCCGGTGATTAAAAATTCGTCCATCAAAACTCTCCTACTCTGACAATTTCCTCATATAAATTAATATTAAATTTTTCTTTTACTTTACTTTTTGCCAAATCAATTAACTCAACAACCGCGGCCGCCTTTGCTCCCCCAAGATTAATTATAAAATTGGCATGTTTCTCCGATATTTTGGCACCGCCGCATTGGCTGTTTTTTAATCCGCATTTTTCAATTAATTCCCCGGCCGATTGCGGTTTGGGATTAACAAAAATACACCCCGCGGACGGTTCTTTGGGTTGTCCTAATCTCTTACTCGTATAAAACATTATTTTTTCTTTAATCTTTTGGTTGTCTTTTTTCTCTAAATTAAATTCAACTGCCAATATAATTTCCGCGTTATGCTTAAAACGACTGTCACGATATTCAAACGAACAATTATCTTTATCAATCCAAATTACTTCTCCGTTTGAGGATAAAATCTTTACCCGATTGACATAATCACCAATATTTTCTTGCCAAGCGCCGGCATTTCCCCGAACCGCCCCTCCCACCGTCCCCGGAATCCCCGCCATAAACTCCAAACCGGTCAGGGAGTTTTCCAGGCACTTGTTTATTAAAGTTGACATCGGCAAACCCGCACCGGTTGTTACCGTGCCATTTTCAATCCGTAATTCGCAATTCGATAATTTGATAATTATTCCCCGAAACCCTTTGTCGCCGACTAAAATGTTTGACCCCGCTCCCAAAATAAAAATTGCGATTCCCATTTCTCCAGCAAGCTCAACCGCTTTAATCAATTCTTCTTCACTTTGAGCTTCATAAAACAAATCTGCCGGTCCGCCGATTATAAAAGTTGTGTGCACCGATAAAGGTTCATTCAAGCCTACTTTTTCTTTGCCTAATTTTTTAATTAACTCTTTATATTTATTGTTCATAATCTTTTTAATCCTTCGGCAAGCTCAAGATAAATCCGTTAATCTTTTAATTATATTTTTAGTCAAATCCGTAAATCTCAATCCTCCCGATGACATAAAGACAACCAGATCACCATCCCCGGTTTTTTCCTTCAAAAACTCAATTATTTTTTCATCAACCGGTTCATAAAAAACTTTTTTGCTTCCCCCGAACGCCTTAACCAAACAAGAACCGGTTACCCTCTCCCCTCTTCCGACATTTTTTAAAAACTCAACCCTGCCAATTATTACTTGATCAGCCAAATTAAAAGAATCTGAATACTGGTCTAAATTTTCTCTAAACTTTAAACTAGTTGCCGAAGGGTTAAAAACGACAAAAATTTTATTTTTTGGATATTGTTTTCTTAATAAAGAAAGAACACTCTTTATTTTGGAAGACTGTTGGGATAAGTCTTTAAACAAATATCTTCCCCCAAATACTCCTAAAAATTCATTTCTTTCCCTTAACCCTTTAAATGAAATTATTGAATCTTCAATTATCTTTCGTTCAATATTAAGTTTTGTGCATAAAATATCGGCTCTTATGGCGCTTTCCTTATATAAAACACTCGGGGGAAGTTTAACATTTGAAGTTTGAAAGGGGATTTTCGGACATTTACAGGCATTAACCACCGCTTTATCGACTAATCTTTGATCGTAAAATAATACTCCATTATCCGGAAGAAGTTTTACCAAATTAATAAATGCCTTTACATAAGAGTCTCTTGTTTTAAAAATCTCAGGATGATCATACTCGGTTGCTGTCAGCAGTAAAAATTTAGGCTTATAAAACATAAACTTCGGTGGATCCGACTCTTTAAGCGCCGGCGTCTCGTCCCCTTCGACAACCGAAAAATTTGAATCCGATATTTTAATTCCATCGGAAAAATTTACGGGAACCCCCCCAAACATATAAGAAGGATTCAACCCGGCATTGATTAAAATCCAAGAAATAAGCGCCGTAGTTGTTGATTTAGCGTAAGTTCCCGCAACGACAATTGAATTTTCCTTAATCAAATATTTCCCAATTACCTCCGGATAAGATAAAACATTCAGTTTAAGAAAAACCGCTTTTTTATATTCAGGGTTATCTTTGTTTATTAAAAGCGGACTTCTCCCGACTACCACCAAATCAGGATCGTTTGGTAAATTTTCTTCTTTGTACTCTTTGAAATAAGCAATATTGTTCTGAGATAAGAAATCAGTAATCGGGGGATAAACTTCTTTTTGATCAGAACCCGAAACAGCCCAATCCATATCTTTAAAAGCTTTTGCCAGCGGCGCCATTGTCTTTCCTGCTATTCCAATAAAATATGCCTTTTTCATATGTAAAAATTTACCCGAACACCGTATTTACTCAAGAGGTTTTCAAGCCCGTCTGGATAAAACTCTGTAATAAATTTCTGGTTTTTCAGCAGATATTCTTCTTCGTCCAATCCCAAAATTAACTTTTTTAGTTCCGGCAGGTTGTCGTTCCACCTAAAGCCATTAAAAAATTCAACTCCTTTAAATTCAGTTTTATACAATGACTCTTTCTGGTAACAAGTGCCTAAATAGGCATATTTTTTCTGATTTTGTTTAGCCCAAATGACGGCTTGAAGCATCATCCTTGCTCCCAGATTTTGACTGATGTAGTCGGATTTATAAAAACTGTGGGCATATTGAATCAAGTTACCGCCGATAAAACAAACCGCATATCCAACCTCGCTCTGATCAACCGTCTTTTTAAAAACAAAAACATAATTAAAGACACCGTTTTTAAAAATATTTTTTATGCTTTGTGAAGAAAAAACTCCCCTGCCGATTTTTTTGCCCGCATAATCTTTACACATTTTTTGCACCGCCGGGGTGTAATCAAAATCAGATAAAGGAATTAAGTCCGCTTCAAAATCAACCGTTTTGTTTAAAATTCTTCTGTTTTCACTGGTAAGATCAAAACGTTCAAGATTTACCCTCAGACTGCGGGAAAGATAATAAACATGAGGTAAGTGTCTCATCGGCAAAAAGCCGCTTTGGTATATTGTTTCTTCTAAGTCTTCCACTTCTTTCAATAACCAGACCTGATAAGGAAAATGATATTTGTCATAATCATCCTTAAATTCACTGAAAAACAGCTTCATTTTTTTATCCTTTCTTCAATCGCTTTTCTAACCGCTGCATTTTCCGACCAGGGATATTCGGTTTGGCCAAAACACATTGATTGTTCATGGCCCTTACCGCAAACGACCACAATATCGTTTTTTTTAGCCAATTTGCCGATGGCATAATTGAAAGCTTCTTGACGATCGGTGATAATTTTGAAATCTCCTCCTGCTTTTTGGCAGCCATCGGCAATCTGCTGGCAAATTGTATTGACATCCTCCGTCCGGGGGTCCTCGGCGGTAATGACGGAAAAATCGGCCAACTTACCGGCAATCTCACCCATCATCGGCCTTTTTTCCATATCACGAAGTCCGGCCGCACCAAAAACCACAATTAGTTTTGATCCGGTCGGTTTTAACTTTCTCAGCAAGCCCAGAACTTGTTTTAAGGCGTTCGGGGTATGGGCAAAATCAACATAAACTTTATAATTTTGCCCTTCAGTAATTTCTTCCAACCTTCCTTTTACGCCGTAAAAGGTGGTTAAGGCGGTCCTTATTACTTCCGGTTGGATTTGTAAAGAAAAAGCCGCCGCAATCGCCGCCAAACAATTATACCGATTATATTCACCCTGAAGAGGAGTTTTAAACGGGAACTTTTTAAGCGTAAAATCAGCATTGCTTTTTAGGGCATAAGTAATTACTTTTTTATCTTGGTTTTGTTTAATTTTAGCGGAAAGCAATTTAAAGGAAGGATCATCCCTGTTTAAAATCGATATTTTTGAATTTAAAAAAAGTGACAGCTTTGCCAGCTGGTAGTCTTTAAATGTTTTATGGTAATCCAAATGTTCATGGGTGATATTGGTTAAAACCCCAATATCAAAATTAATTCCCCAAAGCCGGTACTGGTCAAGCCCGTGGGAAGTGATTTCCAAAACGGCATATTCAAGTTTTTTTTTGACCATCTTACGAAGAAGTTTTTGCAGCTGCCAAGGATCAGGAGCAGTTACATGGAAACCGGTATCAATTTCTTCATTGTCTATTTTAGCCGAAACGGTTGAAACCATACCGGCCTTAAGACCGGCAAACAATAAAATGTGGTAAATTAAATTTACCGTCGTGGTTTTACCGTCAGTCCCGGTAATACCGATAATTTTTAGTTTTTTTGACGGAAAACCGAAGTAAATATTAGCCAGGACGGAAAAGGGTAAATGTTTAAATTTGTTTATTTTTTTTTGAGGAATCCAAGTGCGAACCCTGTCAAGTAATTCTTGAAGTTGATTTTTTAATTGTTTCTCGATCATTTTTGGGTGTGTATATTATAACACCCCAGACTTAATTATCGTCCGGGGCGATCTTTTTTATCCTAAAGATGTCTTTGGCGATGGAAAACCAAAGAGGGGCGGCAGTTTCCGATCCCCAAGGCGAAGTTTTAGGCTCATTTAAGGTTACCAACATTGCAAAACTTGGATTATCCACCGGGCCGAATCCGATGAATGAAGCAATTGTTTTTTCGGGATCATAATGGCCCTCTATCGGGATCTGCGCCGTCCCCGTCTTCCCGGCAATAGTGTAACCCGGCGGTTTTGCCCACTTTGCCTCCCCTTTTTCAACCGCCTCAACCATCATTTTTTTTATGATATTGGCGGTTTTTTCTGATATCGGCCTGCCCTTTTTCACCGGTTTGATCTCAATTGTCTTACCATTCTCTTGGATTTTTTGAACCATTTGCGGTTCATAAGTTTCTCCGTTATTGGCAATCGCCGATACCGCCGTCAAAATCTGAACCGGAGTAAAGGCAATTCCTTGGCCAAAAGAAGCGGTTGCCAAATCAATCGGCAGCCACAGGTTTACCGGCTTGACTTTAGAAGAGACTTCTCCTTGCAGGTCTATATTGGTTTTATCGGTAAGACCGAATTTTCCCAAATAATTAAGCAAACATTCTATTCCGATTTTTTCGGAAATATAAACCATGCCGACATTGTCGGAGTGGACAAGAATATCAGTCATTGTCGAATCGGGATAATATTTCTCGTTCCAGGTCTTTATCGTATAGTCGGCAATAGTTTTTGGGCCGTCACAAAAACCGCATTGTTCATTTTCCGCCACCGATCGGCTGTCGATAGCGGCGGCCATTACCAAGACTTTAAAAATTGATCCCGGTTCAAAAATACTGGAAATCACCGGATTGCGGAATATTTCCTGATCAAAAGAATAATAGACGGAAGGGTCATAACTGGGAAATGAAGCCATTGATAAAACGGCGCCGTTTTTAGGATCAAGAACTAAAACAGTTCCTGAAACCGCCCCGTATTTTTCAATACCCTCTTTTAGTTTTTTTTCGATTAAAAACTGCATTCCTCTATCGATATTAAGAATAAGGTCCCGGCCGGCGATTAATTTTTCCACTTTAATATTTCCTATAGGCAACGGCTTCCCCAAGGCATCTTTTTCATAAAAAAAACTGCCTTCTTTCCCTGTTAATTCTTTGTCATAGTAACCCTCCAGGCCAAAATACCCTTTTGCCTGTCCACTCTCATCTTTACCGACAAAACCTAAAAACTGAGCCGACATTGAAGCTTCCGGGTAATAACGTGACTCTTTGATCTCGAAATTCAGACCCACAATTCCCAAGTTTTGAATTTTTCCTCTTTCTTCTTCCGAAACATTTTCTTTTAAGGGAACCCAAAAGTTTTTTTTATCCGACAATAAATCTTTATTGATATCATTCTTTCCTAAATATTTTTCTAGACTGGTTAATAATTGATCGGGTGAAATTTGAAGCCGGCTCGGGTCAGCAAAAAGCAAGTATGAGTTTTGGTTCATTACCAGCGGGTAATTATCGCTGGCTAAAATCTTACCCCTTTCGGTATTGGTTTTTTGGAAATGTTGATATTGTTCGGTGGCTAATAATTTAATCTTTTTTTGTTGAAATATCTGCCAATACAAGAGTTTACCCAAAACAGCCGCAAAACCACCAATAAGAAGAATTAAAACCAACCTGGTTTTGGTTTCGAATTTCATCTTTTTAAAGCAACCGCGTAGTCGTGAGCGACCACTTCCGAATAGATCACGGCGCTTGAACTTTTTTGCACCAGTTCCTTTTCCAATAATTTATTTTCTTCTTGCAAATTTTCTATTTTGGTTTCAACTTCCAAAAAGTCTTCAGAAAAGGAAATTCCCCGGCAAACAAAAACCGCCGGAAGAATAACTAAAAAAAGAATTGTTGTTAATAAAAAAATTGGTTTTTTCATAGCTTTTCGGCTCCTCTTAATTTAGCGCTCCTGGAGCGCGGATTTAATTTAATTTCGTTACCGGACGGAATAATCGGCTTAGAATTAATAATTTTTAATATATTTTGTTTTTGTTTTTCCAAAAAAAATCTTTTTACAACCCCGTCTTCTAAAGAATGAAAACTTATAACCACCAGCCTTCCACCTTGATTTAAAAGATCAACCGATTGCGGCAGGCTCTCTTTAAGAGAGTTAAGTTCATCATTTACGGCAATTCTTAAGGCTTGAAAAACCCTGGTTGCCGGATGTATCTTCCTGAATTTTTCGCTTGGTGGAGCCTGGCTCACAATTATTTGGGCCAGTTCACTGCATTTTTCAATTTGCTTATTCTGTCGGTATCGAACAATAGCTTTCGCATACCTTCCGGAAAATTTTTCTTCACCCAGTTTTGTGAACAATTCCGCCAGTTCTTTTTCGGTTAAACCGTTAACTAAATCTTTTGCCGTTACCGACAGAGCCGGGTCCATTCTCATATCCAAACTGACTTCTTGACTAAAAGAGAATCCTCTTGAGGCTGACTCGAATTGATGGCTGGAAACCCCCAAATCAAACAATACCCCATCAACCTTTTCGAATCCATTTTCTTCAGCCAATTTGGCAAGATTAACAAAATTACCTTTTGCGAACTTGGGAGGTGTCAAGCCTGGGCAGGCTTGTTTCAGTCTTATGCTGGCATAGGAGAGAGCCTCGGGGTCTTGGTCTATTCCCAAAAGGATACCCCCGCGTTTGACAATCTCCTCGCTGTGGCCTCCACCCCCCAATGTCGCATCAAGATATTTTTTACCCGGTCGGATATTTAATAAATCGACCGTCTCATTTAAAAGTGCCGGGACATGATATGTACCGATTTTTTCCAATTTACTGGCCGACATTGCTTAATTTTTCCGCTATTTTATTGATATTTTCTTTTAAATATTTTTGGTATTCATCCCAAACTTGTTTGTCCCAAATCTCAACATATTTATTTAATCCCAAAAAAATCGCTTCCTCTCCGATTCTTGCATGAGCCCGTAAATAGCTTGGTAAAACACACCTTCCTTGTTCGTCCAAGTCAATCTCGGTTGCCTCTCCAAGCAAAAACCGAGCCGTATCCCTAGCCGAATTTAAAATAACCGGCTTGCCTTCGGTTGATTCAACCAGCGACTTGTAGTTTTTGGCGGAAACAACCATCAACGAGTTTTCATATCCGACAGTAACCACTAAATTATCCCCCAGGACCTCTCTAAACCGCTTAGGAAAGGCCAAACGGCCCTTTGGGCTAACTTTAGTGCGGTATTGTCCAATCAGCATCTTTTTATTTCACCACAATTCACCATTTTCCTCCAACTTACACCATTTTGTGACAGAAAATAGCAGTTGTCAAGGGGTGAATTTGAATCACGAAGCGTGTATGGATAGTACTGAAAAGCTGAGTACTAAAAATAGACGTGGTCAAGAAGAGCTAAAAAAATTACTGTCCACTTTTTTTAAATATAATCATCGAGTGTTATTTTTTTCAATCCTTTAAAATAATCTACCAGCTTTAAATCCTCAACCCATTTTTTTAAATAGTCCATGTTCAGGTTTTTTTTCTGTATTTGATAGACAAAAGCCGCATCAACTAAGTGCTTTTCTATTTTTGCTTCTTTATACCATCTTAATTTTTGTAAAATTGTATCCTCGGGACTGGATATTTCCATAAATTGATCCAGGATTTTTACTCTCCGCTTCCGGGAAAACCGTGATTTGTCAAACAAATCTTCTGTTAAAAGCCAAAAATCCAGTTTTAACGTTGTTGGCAGATGAAGGATATTAAACATATCTTTATTTCTTACCGCCTCTTTTATTACATCGGCTTGGATTAAAAAATCCTCAGAAAGATTTTTTACTGCATTTAGTGTTTTTTTTATGTCTTTTTGGTTTATTTCCACCACAAAATCAATATCGTGAGAAGCACGAGGACGACCGTAATAAATCACGCTCCAAGCACCGGTAATCATGTAGGGAATCTCTGATTTTTCCAAAAAAGACGAAATTTGTTTAAGAAGTTTCTCTTGGCTGGTTTCCATCTTATTTAATTGCCAGTAGCAACCATTCCCGCTTTTCTTACTTTTCTAACTGTTTCGGATAATTCCATTCCCAAACGAATTTTTTTACTTCCGGACATTCTTCTATATCTGGAAAGCAAAAATTGTGTTAGGTTCTTCTTTTGCACCATTACCCCATTATACACATTATTTCTACTCTCCCAAAATGAAAAGAGAGGTGTTGGAGAAGCCGGCGGCGGCTTTGCCGGGCTCGAAAGTAGTTTCCAGTTTTTGCCAAGACTTACCCGAAAGAGCATAAATGCTGGCCTGAATCAGTGAAGTCTTAAAACTTACCGTGCCCTTACCGGCTAAATTGGGGAAAACGCCATAGGGAATAGATTTAGCCGTCACTCCTTCCGGCAATTGAACAGGAATTCCCACTGAAGAGATTGTCAGATATAATGAGTTTTGGGGAAGAGCGGTTGAAATAAGAGAAAAAACACCGTCTCCGGCGGACAAGCCTTCTTTAGCTTCTTTTCCTTTTTGAATCCTAAAAGCAGATTCGTACTTTTCTTTGCCGCCGCTCCCTATTAGGGTTAAAATCAACATACCCTCATTGACATTCTCATCATATTTATACTTGCATGCCCCGGTGGTGCAGCTGGCGCTTCCCAAAAGCAGTTTTTTGGAAAATTCGGTTTGATTGCTTAATTCTACCGGTTTGCCCCCGGAGCTAATCCCTCTTTCAATCCTGTTTCCTTCAAAATCGGCAAAATAAGTCAACTCATACTCGAGAGCAGTCATTTCTTTTCTAATATTTTTAATATCTATGGTTAACCAATGGTTGTCGCTGGAAACATTCAGAGAAACGTAAGGCCTTTCTTTTATTGTTTCTTCTACCGGTTTGGTGGGAATTGAAGTCGGAGCGGTCTGGCCGGGAAGTGTTTCTGCCGGTTCTTTCTTGGCACAGCCGGAAAGAAAAACTGCACCGGAAAAAATTGCGGCCAGTAATAATATTTTTTTCATTTTTACTTAAGTAAATTAAGCAAGTGTTTTAAAAGATTGTCAATTGGCAATCGTTGTTGTTTGGCGGTATCACGATCACGGACGGTTACGGTATTATCCTCAAGCGTTTGGTAATCAATCGTCACACACCAAGGTGTTCCAATCTCGTCTTGAGAATAATATCTCTTGCCGATATTTCCCCTGTCGTCAAAACTAACCGTAATTTCTGATTTTAAACTTAAGAAAACCTCCCTTGCCTTTTTTACCAACTCCTCTTTATTGGCTAAAAGAGGAAAAACCGCCGCTTTATAAGGGGCAACTTTGGGATTTAATTTTAAAAATACCCGGTCATTTTCTTCGCAGTATGCATCAAGAAGTAAAAACAAAAAAGTTCTGTCAACTCCACCCGAAGTTTCAACAATGTTTGGGGTGTATTTTTCACCTGTTCCCTGGTCGGTATAACCCAAATCCTGACCCGAATATTCGCTATGCCTTGACAAATCCCAATCCCCCCGCCAATGAATCCCTTCAATTTCACTTCCGTCAAAAGGAGAAGCCGAATACTGGATATCAAAAGCTTTTTCGGCATAATGAGCCAGCTTTTCGTGCCGATAAAAAACCAAATTATCCGGATGGGTAAACAAGCCTTGGTACCACAGCATTCTTTCGTTTTTCCAATAGTCAAACCATTTTTCCATCTCTGAAGGATGACAAAACCACTGCAAATCCCATTGTTCAAACTCTCTCTGCCGGAACAGAAAATTTCCCGGAGTCACTTCGTTTCTAAAGGCCTTTCCAATCTGGCAAATACCAAAAGGAATTTTAAGCCTGTTTGTTTGAAGAACATTTTTAAAATTCAAATAGATTGTTTGGCAAGCTTCGCCGCGTAAATATGCATTTATTTTCTCTCCTTCGATAACTCCCAGTTGGGTTTGCATTAAAATATTGTAGTTTCTGGGCTCTGTAAGCTCTCCTCCGCAGTCTGGACATCTATTTTCAGCTAAATCATCTTGTTTGAAACGGTGATGACATTTTTTACATTCAGATAAGGGATCGGAGAAATTTTTAACGTGGCCGGAAGCTTCCCAAACTTTAGGATGAGTAATAATCGCCCCGTCAATTCCGACGATATTCTCATGGTCAACCGTCATCCACTTCCACCAAAGCCGTTTAAGATTATTCTTCATTTCAACCCCGAGAGGCCCAAAGTCATAAAACCCCTGATTTCCACCATATATTTCCGAGTTAGGATAAACAAATCCTCTCCTTTTACAAAGTGAAACAACTTTCTCCATTAAATCCATGCTTGTAGTATATCAAGAATAATAAACGGAGACAATCAGTTAATATGGTGAAGTAATACCAATTTTTGTCTCTAACTTTTCTAATCGATTATTATGTTGAAACAAGGTATCCCCTATTACTTCCTGCTCTTCTCTAACTTTTTTAACCTCCCCCATTAATTCATCCATCGAGTTAAAATGTTCTTCCTTAGTAGGAATTAAATTGATACTGTCCTTTACTTCTCTAATTTGATCTTTTACCTCATCAATCTCCTTCAATACCTGGCTCGAGCCTGCCACAATTAAAAGCTGAATTTTATTCAGATCGTCTTTTGTCAACATAAACAAACCTTAGCAAAACAAAAATTAATAATCAATTAGCAATTCAACCCGCCTTCACAAAAGTTTCGTCGGGCAGGCAATTTAACAATCGCTATATTCTTGCTAAAAAATTCTTTGCCTTTAATTCTTTTTCGATTATCTCCTCAACGAATAAAGAGGTTCTAAAATCTTTGGGTACCGGTTTGTCATGCGGCCAAAAACCTAAAAGCTTTAATAAATTTAGTCCGAAATTGCCCAAAAAAAAGGAATAGTTTTCTAAGCTTAAATTGTTTAATTTTTTTAAATTGTCAGATAACAGTTCGAAAACTCCATCCTGCTCGCTTTCCTCTACCGTCAGCTTATCTACCATTTCACACAGTTGATAAGCGCAGGCTACTTTATGTAAATTGCCTCGTAGGGAAGAGAAACTTTCCACCAACTCCGTCTCTGTAATAATATCCATGCCCTTACCTTTGGCGGCAAAAAAAATTACTTGATTAAAAACTTCCAAGTTTCCTCTTTTCCGCGAAGTCATTCTACGGATCCCTTTTGCCAATAAAGTTAGTTTACCGTAGCGCTTGGAATAAACAGTAATTATTTTATCTGCTTCACCGAAGTTAATCCTCTTTAAGACAATCCCTTCGGATTTATAAGTAATACTCATCGAATACTGAATACTGAACTATGAACAAAAAAGAAAAACATCACAAATCATCATTCATTATTCATTGTTCATCATTCATTATTTAAAACCTCAACTCTTTGTCTTCACGAAGTTCAAATTCTTGAATCTTGCCGTTAAACTCAAGACTGAAATCATACTTTTCAACTCCGGCTTGTTTTTGAATCAATAGTTGATATGTTTCACCAAGTTTGACTCTTTGGGGTAATTTATATTTAAAGCTGACTTTAGTCATGCTTTGGGGACGGAGCGGATATTTATCACCGTAAAAGCCTTCAAAAACGGTTTTCCCCAATTCTTCATAAACTTTTGGTTCAACTTCAGAACCGGTCATTTCGACAAGAGTACTGCCATTAGGAACATAAAGCCTAAACCAATTCCGATAAAGTCCGTTTAAACAAAGCCCGCCGGAAAGAAGTCCGCAGTCAGATGGGGGAAATGGATTATTGTAGGTGACCAGAATAGTCTTGGTTACCTCACCTTCAGCAGAAATCTCAATTTTTTCGTCAATTTTCTGGGTGATAAACAAATTCGATTTGGCACCGGCAAAATTGGTATCAACCAACAGTTGATAATCACCTTCAGTCTCCCTCACCCGACCGGCCAGATTAAATGACTCGGCCGCTTTTTGAGCCTTCTCGTCCAAAAAATAAAAAAGAACGTGTTTTTCTTTGATTGCAATCAAACCGACATTAAAAAGTTGGGCGATTTTGTCTTTCGGGCTGTTAAAAGCATTGACCAGGATTGAATGCATTAACGGTCCGATAACCGCCTTACGGGAAGCGTTAGTCCCGCTTATTGGCTTATCGGCAATTTCCTCTAACCGATAAACCACTTGGGGGCAATCACAACGCTTGTCAGTTTCCGCGGAAAAATTACCCCATTCGGGCACTCCAATCGATCCCAAAACTTTTAAAAGAGAAGCTAAAATTTTAGTATCGACTCCGACGATTCCGTCAACTTTTTTTACTCCACGAATCTCGTTATTGTAAATATCTAAAATTGGTTTCATGGAAACGGCAAAATCAGGCGAAAGATTCATGTCACGCAAATAAAGGTAGAAAACATTCTTATGGTAATTTTGAATCGGATCAGGGGCCGGCAGTTTCTTACCCCAAGCAGAATCAAGACTGTAAATATCTTCGGATAAAACCGGCGTAATTTTCCCTTTATCAACTTTTAATACTCCATAAGCAGTCATAAAACCACCGGTCGGACGAAGCTCGGCATCATTTTGAAAAATCACCAGATAATACTTCGGAGAATTGACTCCCAGAAGGTTAGGCATTTCCTCTATCAACGGCTTGGCGTCGTTCACTAAGGCGGAAGCTTGATCTACAGAAGAAATTACAGAAGATAAAGATTCTCTTAATTTAATTCCTTTTATTTCAACCGGGTAACGGCGGGGGTCAATTTGGTCAATTTCTGTCTTTATAATATCCAGCTGACTGTCTATTTTATCCAGTTCAGGACGAATTTTATCAAGAGTGGTCACCAAAAAAGTAATTCTATCAAGGGCGGTTTTTCCCTCTCCGCTTTTCACCCCGCCCAACCCCAAAAGATCACCATATGGGGTAATTGTCTCAACTACCAAATCAATCATATCCAAACCGGTCCTGCCCGTTTTAAGCAGCCGCTGAGCATCACGGTAATAATCACCTACCCTGGGAAGTGAAGATAGAAAAGAAAATTTTTCTATTTTAGCTTGAATACGATTTAACTCCGCACGGAAATTCGACGTCGATTGTTTAATGTTTTCTAAATTCTGCTCTTTAATGGCCGTTTTTAACTCATTTGCGGATTGTTCCAGGATCACTTTTTCCGGCAAAAAACTTTTGTACACCGAATAACCCCAAGCGGTTCCCGCCCCGACAATGACAACCAAGAAAAGAAATATTCCCAAAGAAGTCCACAACCAAAGTCTTTTCTTTCGTGGTTCTTCTGTTTTAATTATTTCTTCGGCAGGCATCTTCTTACACTGCTCCCTTTCCTGTAATCATGGCTAAAGGCGTTCTCATGAGTATAATTAAATCATAAACAATAGACTTCCGTCTTGCATACTCCGCGTCCATTTCTATTCTTTTGTCAAAATTAATTTCGCTTCTTCCGGAAACCTGCCATTGCCCGGTTACTCCCGGTTTAACCGTGAGCACTTCTTTGACTAAGGCGACCGTGTTGGGATACTTTTTTTGTTGCTCCTCCAGTTCAAAAGGGTAATACGCCCGGGGTCCAACTAGACTCATTTCCCCCCTCATAACATTTAAAAATTGAGGGACCTCATCAATTGAATGCTTCCTGATAAATTTACCTACTTTAGTTACCCTTGGATCATCATGAAGTTTATAACTTGATTTCTTATATTCTTCAAGCAGTTTTTTAAAATGGGGGTCAGTGTGAAGTAAATTATGGGCATTGGGTATCATTGATCTAAATTTTAGCAGCCGGAATAAATTGCCGTTTTTCCCCACTCTCTTTGGCGTATCAGCCAGTATCGTCCCCGGAGAATCAATTTCTATGGCAATTGCCGTAACCAAACACACCGGGGAAAAAATAACCAAACCAATCAGGGAACCAAAAATATCAATCAGTCTTTTGCAAACATCGTGTAAAAAGTTACGCATGTTATTTTACAAATATTGGTCTTTCTTTTGTTCTTTCAAAGTATTAACGATATTTTTTACATCCTGGGCCTTTTCCCGGTTGCAAACCAACACCACATCCTTCATTTCAACTATTATTAAATCGGATACACCAACCGTAGCAACAAGCCGGCTTTGGGCTTCGACAAGGCAGTTTTTAGTCTCAAAACCAAGATGTGTCCCACCTTCGCCAAAAACTTCTATGACATTACCGTTCACATCTTTACTTTTTAGTTCGTAAGTAACTTTCCAGTCGCCGATGTCACTCCAGCCGAAACTGGCCGGCACTAAAAGCAGGTTATCCGCTTTTTCGGAAACGGCTGTATCGATCGGTAAACTTTCCGCCTCATCGTAGGCATCGGCCAAAACCGATTTTTCTTCAGCTAAACCAACGCTGTTAAAAATATTTTCCAGCGATTTAAAAATGTTCGGCGAATGTTTGGAAAAAGCCTCAAAAATTGAACTCACCGACCAAACATAGATTCCTGTATTCCAAAAATAGTTTCCTTTAGCTAAAAATCCCTCCGCAGTTTTTAGATCGGGTTTCTCTTTAAAAGAGCTCACTTTAAAAACCGATTTCTGGGCCGAAAACTGTTCACCTGTTTCAATATAACCAAGACCAGTATGAGGGAAGGTAGGTTTAAGACCCACGGTTACTAACCAATTACCGTTAAAAGCAGTCTCCGCGGCCAAAATAAGGCTTTGGTAAAAAAGGTCATTATCCTTAATCACCGCATCAGACCAGAAGTTCATTACCACCGCACCGGGATCAACTTTTCTGATATAACTGGCGCCTACTCCGACCGCCATGGCGGTATTGCGGCCCATGGGCTCGACAATAATGTTTTTTTTCAGAACCTCCGGATAAAACTGCACTATTTGACGGGCGTTATCATTACTGGTTACCACAAAATATATTTTTTGCGGTTCAGTTAAAAGTTTTGCCCGGTCAAGCGTTTGGCCAAATAAAGTCTTCTCACCATAAAATTTGGGTAAAAATTGTTTTGGGGTGCTTTTGCGGGATCTTGGCCAAAGACGGGTTCCCGCCCCCCCGCAGACAATCAGCGCGTAAAGATGTTCTTTAAATGTTTCTGCCATTCCGCCTCAATATATTTTTTAAATTCTATCATAAATTTTTCTTTGCAAAATTTTTCCGCCTGTTCCCGGCAATCTTCAGCCTTATACCCTGCCGCTTTGAAACTTTGTAACTTTGCTGCTAATGACTCGACTGTTTGCTTGTCAAAAAATAGTCCGGTTCTGTTTTCAATTAATGTCTCGACTGCTCCCCCCGCCCGGTAAGCAACAACCGGCTTCCCGCAAGCTTGAGCCTCAAGGGGGACGATGCCAAAATCTTCTTCCTGCGGGAAGATCACCGCCTCGCAGTTTTGATAGTAACTTAAAAGTTGTTGGTCTGTCAACTGGCCTAAAAATTCAATATTATTTTTTGCTTTTGTTTTTAGTGAGTTCGTTTCCCTGCCGGTTCCGGCTATTTTTAAATTCCACCCCAGCCGGTTAAACGTCTCAATAACCAAATCAACTTTTTTATATTTAACCAACCGTGACACGACAAAAAAGTATTTTGTATTTAGTATTTTGCCTGCCTGCCGGCCCGCTACGCCGCGAGGCGAGCAAGGCAGGTATTTGGTATTTGATTCGGATTTCGGATTTCGGATTTCGAATTTGTCTGTATCAATCGGTGGGTAAATAACTTCAGATTCTCGATGATAGTAATTTTTGATTCTTGATTGCACTGTTTTAGAAATTGCCACATACCCATCCGGCCTTTGACCGGCAATTTTATCCCATTTGCGCAAGTAAGAAATAAGAAGTCTGCTTAATCGGCGCGATTTTTCGGTTTTAAAATAGTCATCATAACCACTCCAAAGATAACGGGTTGGGGTTAGGCAATAACACAAATGCAACTGATGGGGTGATGTCAAAACTCCCTTTGCCGCTTCGCTTGTAACGGAAATAATCAGATCATATCCACTTAAATCTAAGCTCTCAAAAGCAATTGGCATTAGGGGTGAAAAAATCTCGTGGGAGGTTTTTGCCCAAGGAAATTTTTGCAAAAAGGAGGGAATAATTTTGGGAAAAACTTTTGCCCAACCGGCGGTTTTGGAATTATAGACCGAGGTAAAAAGAGGCGCCTGCGACCATATCTCATGAAGAGCCAGCAAGACTCTTTCCGCCCCGCCCCACTTATTCACCCGATCGTAAACCAAAGCAACTTTCATACGTTTATTAACGGATTAACGGATTACGAATTTCTTTAATTTTTTAATTCGTTAATATTTTAATTTTTTAATTATTAAATGGATTTTTTTTATTAAAATCCGGCATCAATAAATCGGCGCTTTCCCCGAACTTTTGTATCCAGCCATTTTCAAACCTTAACTCTTTTACTGCTCTTAAAACCTTATTATATTCCTGCTGGTTTAGCTTTCTGTTAATTTCGGGAAAATATTTTGCTTTGTAAGTCGGATTGTACTGAGTCATTAAACTCAAATAGATTTTCGGCGAAATTGACCGGATAAATTTCAGGCATTCAATCGAATTTTTAATCTGCCTCGGCAAAATCAGATGCCTGACAATCAATCCCTTAACACCTACTTGCCTGAACATCTCCAAAATCGCTTTTTGGGCAATTTTCGGATACTCCGGAGCGGAAGAATATTTTATGGCCAATTTTTCATCGCTGTATTTGCAGTCAGGAAGGTAAATGTCAATTAAGCCCTCAAGTTTCTTTAAAATTTCCGTTTTTTCATAACCGTTGCTGTTCCAAACTACCGGAATTTTCAAGCCGTTTTGTTTGGCTTTTTTTAAAACTTCAATTAACTGTTTGGCCCAAATGGTCGGGGAAACAAGGTTTATATTTCCGGCGCCTTGATTATGAAGATTAAAAATAATTTTTAACAGTTCGGCTTCGCTTACTGTCTCACAGGAGGTATTACCCTGAGATATTTGCCAATTTTGGCAAAAAACGCATTTTAAGTTACATCCGCAAAAAAAAATGGTTCCCGAACCTCCTTGTCCCGAGATCGGCGGTTCTTCACCAAAATGCTTACCGTACCAAGAAATTCTCATGCCGCTTCTTTGTAAATCTTAAGGGTTTCTTGGGCCATTTTTTGCCAGGAGTATTCTTTGACAAGTTCAAGGCCTTGTTTCTTTAACTTTTCTAAAATCTCCTTATCGCTTATGACTAATTTAATTTTTTCAGCCACATCTTTTGAATCCAGCGGGTTAAAATAAACTGCCGCATTTTTATAGACTTCTTTCAAAACAGATATATCGGAACAAATTACCGGACAACCTAGGGACATCGCTTCAAGTCCGGGTAAACCAAACCCTTCAGACAAAGTCGGAAAGACAAAAGCTTCCGCTTCCTGATATAAGCGGGCCAGTTCATCGTTTGAAACATATCCGGTAAAAGTAACGAGGTCTTCGGCTGAATTTTGGGCAATAAAGTTATTCAATCTGTCTCTGAACACATTTCTTGCGCAAACGATAACCAGTTTTTTGTCTATCAATTTAACCGCTTCAATTAATCTCTCAATATTTTTATGAGGATAAACACTGCCGACATAAAGCAAAAAGGGGTTTTTTATCTTGTATTTTGTATTTAGTATCTTGTATTTAGTATTTGCTTGAAATTTATTGTCCACCCCCTCGTAGGTCACTATCACCTTATCAGCACCAACTTTGTACAGTTTGATTAACTCATCCTTTACATATTGGCTTGGGGTAATTATTTTTTCGGCTCTTTTAACCGCTTGTTTAAAAACAATTTTGTAGCCTAAATATTTTAACCAATAAAGCGCTGTGCAGCGGGTAGTCGTTGAAGGACCTTTTGAAAGATGTTTAATCAAATCATGGATAGTGACCACATATTTTCCACCATAAAAAACCGGAGCATTAAAATGGGGAAAATGCATCAAATCCACTTTCTGTTTTTTAATTAATTTAGGAAGTAATAGTTGCTCTTGAAGTGAATAATGACTTACATCAGTAAATACAATTTGAAATTTACAATTTGAAATTTGAAATGAATTTTTAATTTTTAATTTTAAATTTTCAAAATCATTTTCAGAATCTTTATTAATAAATAAAACATATTCATTTTCCTTGTCTTGTATCAACAAATTTTCCACCAAATTCTGCACATAGCGGCCGATACCCGTATGTTTTGGACCATAAATCCGACAATCAATACCGATTTTCATTTTATTTATTTTGAATAAAAATTACTAATGGTTATTAAGCTGACAATATTTAAAATCAAAAGCGGGACTACAAGTATTGTGTAAAAAACAAAATTCCTATAAACCTTAAATAAATATTTTGAAATATATTTGGAAATTTGAAATAAACCGGCAGTATAATAAAAACCAATAAAACTTAACATTGGAAAAAGATATCTTCCCTGCGGATGAAAAAAGGTTAAATTATCCTTTATCAACGCCACAAATGTTAGAATAAAAAAGGAGAAAAAAAGCAACGAAGACAGTTTTTCTTTTCTCTTTGAAATAATAAAAAAATTAATTATAAAAAGCGCAAAAGGTAATATAAGCAAAAAGGTTGCTTTCCTAAGGAGAGAATACGCCACCAAAGGCAAGTAAATTGAAAACCAACCAAAAATTCCCCAAAAGCTGTGAAACAAAAGAACCAACCATTGGCGGGGATGGTCATAAATCAACCTATTTCCAAGAAGCATATATTCAACTTTTTTTAACTCTTCCCATCCCAGAATATCCCATTGACCGTACAAACTAACATTTCGGTAAAACCAGAAACAAAGCCCGATAAAGGACAATAAAAAACATAACAGGGTATAATATTTTTGTTTTTTTTGGGTAAATAAAACCGTCAAACCGGAAATAAAAACAGCCGGCCAAAGAATAATTTTAGTAAAGATTGCCGCCATGAAAACTAAAGACCACAATAAATACTCTTTTTCTCTAAAGAAGCGGTTTAAAGACAAAACCGAATAATAAATTAACAGCGAACCTAAAAGACAAGCCAACGAATCGTTATTAACCCCAATAGCCATAAAATTATACATCGGTATCAAAGAACAAAAAATTGCGGTTCCCAATGACAAATCGCGTTTTAATTTTTCCGACGGAATTATTAACTCGACTATTTTTTTTATCACCAATAAATTCAGTAGTGAAAAAACAATGGAAAAACCTCTCAAGACATAAATATTTTTAAACAATATAAATATCGGGGTCAAAATTAAATAATAAAAAGGGGGGTGGTGGGCAACACCGCTGAAGTTGTAATCAGGCAAGGATCCGAAGATTGCAAGATGTTTTATGTAATTTAGATGAGCCGGTTCATCCGGAGTTTGACCTATCGGAACTTTAAAAAGATAAAAAAAGGTCAATAATAAAAACGGAATAAATATCCAATAAAAATTATTCTTATTTAAAAAATTTAATTTTTTTTTCATTACGAAAGTAAATGTTTTATTATTCTAAATTGCCCTTTAATCTTTATTGCCAGCAAAACAATAAAGGTTAACCAAAAAGGATATTGAACTTGGTAAAATTTCCTGTAAAATATCTCCATTGCCACAACAGATGCTTTGGCCACTTTAATTCTGTTTTCTCTTGAATTCTTGGCAATTGATTTTGATTCTTTGCGCAGTCCGGAACTGGCCCCCTTATAATGTTTTAAAAGCGGACGAGCGTAAAACACCACTTTATAACCGGCTTTTTTAATCCGATAAAAGAAGTCTAAATCCTCGCCGTAAAAAAAATAGCTTTCATCCCAAATTCCAACCTGGTCAATAATTTCCCGGGGAATAACCATAAATGCGCCGGCGCCGGCATCGATTTCATGATTTTTATTTAAATCTAAATAAAATTTATGGTAATGGCCAAAAATTCTGGATTTGGGAAAAAGTTTCTCCAAACCAAAAAAATAAGTCAACGAAGCCCAGGGAGTCGGAAATCCCCGATGGCAATCAGGATCCATTTTCCCGGAAACAAGTAAAGTTTTTGCCGATAAGGCACCAACATCCGGATTTTTTTCCATAAATTCAACCGCTTCTTCAAGTGCTCCTTTAAATACTTCCGTGTCTGAATTTAGAAATAAAATATACTTTCCATGAGCGTGTTTTAAACCGGTATTATTGCCCTTGGCATAACCCAAGTTATCTTTATTTTCAATTAGTTGTATACTGTATCCAGCATTTAGTATTTTGCCTGCCTGCCGGCAAGGCAGGTATTCTTTTACCATTTCTTGGCTGCCGTCGCTTGAATTATTATCCACCACGATTAGTTCGGTGTTAGGTGGTAGTGTTTGGGTGATAGAATTAAGACATTGCCTAAGAAGATCTTTAGTATTGTATGAGAGAATAATTATAGATAAATCAATTTCTGCCACCTGACACCTCCAGATAAAACCTGCTTAATAAATCAGCAATGCTTTTATAACTGTATTTTTCCTCAACTAATTTCCTGGCATTTAAAGCCAGTTGATCATAAACCTTTTTATTTTTTAAAAGTGAGATTGTTTTTTCCGCCATTTCCCGCCAGTTCCGACCAACCAAAACTTCCTGGTTGTTTACGGCTTCAATGCCTTCTATTCCTATTTGACTGGTAACAATCGGCACTCCGGCCGCCATCGCCCCCAAAATTTTTAATCTCGTCCCGCCGGGACCCTCAAGCGGAGCCACAAAAACAGTTGCTTTTTTGTAAGCGTCGATCACTCCTTTAATGTCAGAATTCTCCAGATCGATAACTTTAATGTCCTTTTTTCCCAACCCGCCGACTTTTTCTTTAGCCGACTGACCAACAATCCAACATTGAACAACGGAAATTTTCTCTTTTATTAAAGGAAATATTTTTTCTACCAATGTACTGGCGGCTTCAATATTCTGCAGCCAGGAAAAATTCGCCTGAAAGAAAACTATGGGAATTTTTTGCGGTTCTTTTTTCATCCAGACATTCATTAAGTCCTCTCCTGCTCCGTTTGGCACCACTCTCACTTTCAGATTATCAACAAATTTAATCATCTTTACCTTGTCAGAATCAGAAACTGCCACTACCATGTCGGCTTTTTGCCAAAAAGCCAGCTCCCAGTATTTAATTTTAAAAACATCCAAATACAGAAAAGGTTTAAGAAAAAAGTTTTTATTATTTTTTACATAATGCTGATAAACCTGAAATTCGATTGTTTGATCAACCAGTAAAATCGGTACCTTTGTCTCCGGGATGTGAGGCATAACATAAAATGTTTCTGCATGAATCAGGTCGTATTTTTCTGTGTTAAGCTCTTCTACAACGGCTCTCTTTTCTTCCTCAGACAAATTTCTGATAACCAAAAACGGGTAAAGACTAAAACCGGTTCTTAAAATATTTTTAAGAGTCCAGGGTTTAGAAGGCCGGTTAAAAACTCTAACTTTATGGCAATATTTTTCAAGCTCGACAATATAACTTTTTTCTTTTTCATTTTTAATCAGCGAAAAAAGAGTAATTTCGTGTTTAGAAGCCAAGTTTTTAATCAAATTGTAAGACCTTACTTGCCCGCCCGACGAAGGCGGGTACGGTAAATATGGCGTTAACATCAAAATTTTCATAAATTCGTCAATTTAAATAAAATATACTGGTCTGATTCTTTAATTATTGAATAATTATCTATCATATACTTCCCAAATTCCGAATTTCGGTCAAATTTGGTTGCAATATAAACAGAAGCCCCCAGATTTATAAGTTTTTCTATTGTCTCTTTTGAATTAGGGTATTCTGAGGCATAACCGGCCGTCCAACCCCACCGGTTAGTGTTATAAAGCAAAGTGGCATCATTACTGTCTCCCGTTATGACTAAGGCGCTTTTGGGAGTTAATTCATCCACGGCCATCCCCGCTAAATCAACCCCGCCTTGAATATTATAAAAACCACGTACTTCATACCAACCAAAGGCGGCAAACAGCAAACAACAAACAGCAAACAGCAGGCGTGACAAAACCTTGGAAAATTTTTCCGGAATATCAAACAACAACAAATTCGCTCCTTTAGCCATAAAAATACAAAAAATAGGAACTAGGGGGATTTGATAATAGTCATGGGTGACATTGCCGGCGGCAAAAACACAAACAAAAATCAGCAGTGAAAAGGCCCAGGCATGAAAGAACAAGCCTTCTTTTTTGGGCTTTAAGACCATGCCTAAAACCAAAAGCGGCAGCCCCCAATAGCCTGAAATTAATTTCCCGATTCTTTCGGCAAATAGCCAATAAAAAAAGGCGCCCTTAAAACGGATATTATTCTGATTAAAAAGCCAAAGGTTGCCGGGAATCCCCTCCGGAAAGCGGCCAATCCACCACCGCCACAATAAAAAAGGCAAAACAGACACTAAAAACCATAAATATAGTTTTTTTTGTTTTAAAAAAGAAAATTTGTATTTTTGAAAAATTAAACAAAGCAGTGGAAGAAAGAAAAAAAAGGGAAAGCTTTTTTGAGTAAAAGAAATAGCGCTAAGAGCCATGAACAATGAATAATGAACAATGGATTGAGACTGGAGCCATTTGAGACAAAAATAAAACATGCCCAGGGTTAGAAAAATTATCATCGGCTCGGGCAGCACCACCCGGGAATAAAAAATGTTGTACGGTAAAACCGAAAAAAAGAAAGCCGAAAGCAAACCGACTTTTGCTCCAAAATATTTTTTTGAGATTAAATAAAGCAAAATCGCCGATCCTAAAGAAAATATTATAGACACCATCCTCGCCCATTTGATATCTACCCCTAAAATTGAATAAACGCCGGCGACAAGACTGTTATAAATCGGCGGTTCAACTAAAAACAACCTTTCCTTGTTGGGAACACCCGGATGCAAGGGAATAAAATTGTCAATTTGAGGTTTAAAAAAATCAAAACCCGATTTAATAAAATTTCTGGCCACGGCGGCGGTATCCGCCTGACGCCAAGAATGATGATCGGCCAAGGGAATATCAATCTTATACAACCTCAATCCCAATCCCAACACAATAATTAAAAATAAAATTATCTTTGATTTCATAATCAAAAAACCCTAATTTCTAAATCCTAATTTCTAAACAAATCCAAATTCTCAAATTTCAAATATTCTAAATTGTTTTTGGATTTTTGTCATTTGTATTTTGGTATTATTTAGGATTTAGTGTTTAGAGTTTAGATCAATTAATCTCAATCCCACTCCCATCATTATCCAAAAAAAGAAAGCTACTTTGGATGATTCAAAAACATCAATAAAGGTGGCGTTCAAAAAATAACCGACACTCGCCCCAACAAAACCGATGATGAGCAGTTTTTCTTCCCTACCGGCTTTACTTTTCAAGAAAAGAATTATCCTGCCGGCAATTTCCAAAATAACCAGAGAAAAAGCCAGTACTCCTAAAATCCCGCTTTCCCCAATCAACCGCAGATAGTCATTATCTGTCGCCAGGGTAATTGAAGAATAGCCTGTTCCCAATAAAGGATTTTTCAAGAAAGCGCGGACGGCTCTCGGCCATTCAACTTTTAAACGAATATCGGTTGACCGGCCGACCGCCAATTCCGTCGGCTCAAAATACTCACCTGACGCGGTGGCCACCGGTTGCGTCGGCGTTGGCGTCGGCGTTTCGGTTGGAATAGGCATCCCGTGAGTTCGGGTTGGTTGCAGTCCGGTAAAGCTCGGAGTCGGAATAGGCGTTAAGGTTGGGGCAAGAGCAATCTTCCTCGGCCTGACTAAAACAACACCGGACAAAAAACTTAAATCAATTTTAAAGGTTGCGGCGTAACGCTGACCGAGGTCTTCAGAAAAAACCATACCTAAAATGGAAAAAACTAAAAAAGGAATAACCCACCACTTTTTTTTAGCCAAAAATAAAACGAACAATCCACCGACCAAATATGCCCCAAAAGAAACCCGGGAGGCAGTAAGTAAAATAATATAAAAAGAAAGAAGCCCTAAAAAAAATACCATCAGTCTTGTTTTCCAATTTTTGACTAAAGTTAAAACGGCAATGATTAAACATAAAATCATCACCATGTAAGCTGCCAGATCATAATGACCGGCAAAAGTGGAATTAACTCTCGCCCACCAGGTCAATCGCAGTATCATCCCCTTGGAAAATTCCTTATTCATGGTGGAAACAACCGGCCAACCGAAAAATTTCTGGCCTAAAGCATAGAAAATAACCCCAAAAGTTGAGGTTGCCAGTATCCAGCCAAAAGTTTTAAGTTGTTTTTTTTTAAAAAAGGAAAAATAGGCGACAAAAAGCAGTGAAATATACTCAAAACGGCGCAAAAAATGAAGCAAGACTAAGTGGGGAATAACGTTTTTGGTAATAAAGATAGCGTTTAAAACTGCGAGCAAGCCAATCAGAAAATATAAGCCCAAGAGTTTGGTTAAAGGCCATTTTAAAAAAGAAAAATCTTTTTTCAAAAATAAAATAAGAGCAAAAATAAAAACAATAGAAGCGATTAAAACATCTTCCAGTCTGATGGAAACATAAGTGTCAGAGACGGAAAAAAGAGGAAATTTCGGATAAAGGGGCAAAAAGAACAGCAAAAAAGCAATTGCCCAAAAAGCGAACTTTTCTTTAACTGACTTTAAAAGCTTGGCCATATGTTTCAATTAAATAAGCGTCTTTTTTTAAATAACCGATAATCAGGGTTAAAAGCGCTTTTAGTTTTAACATTAATTTTAACATTATAATTTCTGTTTTCGAACGATGTTTTTTATAGAAATGAAGCAATCCTTTGTAAATATTGATAATCGGTTCTTTTTTGCCGGTGATAGAACTGCCTCTCCCAAGGTGAATTATCTCCGCCTCTTTCAAAAAATAAGTTATAAACCCCTGTTTTTTTGTCCGGTAAAACCATTCCACTTCTTCCATATACATAAAAATATCCTCATCTAGTCCGCCTATTTTATCAAAGACCTCTCTTCTGGCCATAAAGGCCGCCCCCATCAACCAATCAACTGCTTGTGATTTAACCGGAGAAAACCTGACCGAATCGCTCTCGCCGAAATGTTCTTTAAAAAGCATTAAAAAAGCTACCCTCAAGAGGGGGAACCAACCGCAATTGGCTTGAAAAGTACTATTTTGATTAAGCAATCTTGGCCCGACAATCGAAACCTCTGGATGCTCGTCCAAAAAGCGGACTAATTTTTCTATCGCCCCTTCTTTAATAACCGTGTCCGAATTAAGCAGCATAATGTATTCACCCTTGGCTTGCTTAATACCAACGTTATTGCCCCTCGAAAACCCCATATTCGTCCCATTCTCAATAATTTTCAATTTTAAATTTTCAATTTTAAATGAATTTTCACTATCAAATTTAAAATTTTTAAACTCTTTAACACTATTATCGGTGGAACCGTTATCTACGACAAAAATCTCAATTTCAAATTTCAAATTTCGAATTTCAAATTCCAAACTTTTGAGACAATTAATCAAAAGTTTGGCTGTATTCCAATTGACAATAATAATTGAAAGTTTAGGATTCATGTTTTAATCTTTTAATTAATCTTCCGGTTTCATTAATTAGTAAACAACATAGTCCCATTGCCAGATAAAAAATAATCAGCCTCATCCAAATAGACGAGGTTTGATAAAATACCGTCACTTTAAATTGATAGGTTTTTCCGTTTACAATGAGGATGTTTTGTTTTTGGGCCCAAGGTGGAGTAAATGGATCATTATTCCACTCAAAACCACTTACAAAAACAGATTCCCTAAAAGGATGAACGATTTCTTCAACATAGGTCGATTGTTGGGTGCCCCGCAAAACCTCTCTGATTCTTTCCGGAGGATGATTTAGTTTATAAGATATTAGTGGGATGTTTAAAAAAGGCGAGCGGGAAAAATAATTAAAATAAAAATCAACTACCTCTTTCCGGGACAAGTCGGTGTAATAGGCGCTGACATTAGCCATCTGGGTTGTATCGCCAGGTTCAATTGATTTCACCGCATCGGGCAACCCTGGAAAATTATCAGGAGCAGGAAGGACTAAATAAACAGTTCCCAATAAAAGAATTAAAATAAAAAAGATTTTTATAAACCTTTGCATCAAACTTCATTAATTCGTTAATTTTTTAATTCGTTAATAATATTATTGAAACAAGGCGGCTCTTCCGAGTTTGTATTGCGGGTTCTTCAACTTCCTCTCGCCTATTTCTCTGGCCGGAACCCCCCCAACAATCATAAAGGGTTCAACATTTTTGGTCACCACCGCTCCGGCAGCAACAACGGCACCGTTGCCGATTTTCACTCCCGGCAAAATAATTGCTCTTGGGCCAATAAAAACATAGTCTCCGATTTCAACCGGTGCGGAAATGGCTGTAAAGTTTTCATCTTCCAGGGCGTGCTCTGCGTTATAAATTAAGACTTGTGAAGCAATATCAACATGATCGCCGATTTTTAAATTGTTCCGACCGTCTAAAAAGCAGTGGTCTCCAATAATCGTGTCCTGGCCCATCTCGATTCCTCTTGGATCAAAAAAATTCGCCCACATATGAATTGTTGAACCCCTTCCTATTTTTACCCCCGCCATCAAATAAAAAACATTTCTAATTATGTGAGAAGGAATATAACCAACGAAGCGAAGAAGCATCAGTTCAAATTCTAGCAAAACAGTAAAAATCCTGTTTTTAATTTTTTTTAGCATTTTTTTCCAAAACAGTTAAAATTCTACCGGCACACTTTTCCCAACTAAACTTTCCAGCCTGCTTGTATCCAAAGTTGATTATCTCATTTTTCTCCCCTTGGTTCAATTCTAAAACTTTCTTCATCGCTCCGGCGATTGACCCAACTTGGTTGGGATCGGCGTAAATCGCCGCTTCCCCGCCAACTTCCGGCAAACTTCCGACATTTGCAGCCACAACTGGAACACCTAAACTCATCGATTCCAGAACCGGTATGCCAAAGCCCTCATAAAAGGAGGGAAAGACAAAAGCCTTCGCCCCGGCTATTAGGTAAGGCTTATCGTCTTCACTGATGAAACCAGTAAAAATCACCTTGCTTTCAAGTTTTAATTCTTTGACCAATGCAAAAATCTCCTCGTATTGCCAACCTTTTTTACCGGCAATGACTAAGATGACAGGTGATAGTGGTTGGGTGATAGTGCTCCTATCCACTACTTGATCAAAGGCCTTGATTAGTCCTTCAATATTTTTTTTAGGTTGTAGTGTCCCGAGATATAAAAAATAATCACCCAGAATGTTATATTTATTTTTAATCTCTTTGGTTCTAGATTCTAAATTCCTGCCTTGCCGGCAGGCAGGCTTAATTCTAAATTCTGTAAAACCCGGGTATGCCACCGTCACTTTATTTTCAGGTAATTTATAAATATCCATAATCTCTTTTTTACTAAATTCCGAAATTGTAATAATGTGTTTGGCTTTTTTAACCGAATATTTTTCCCAAGCGGTTAACTGATATAAATCTTTTTTCGCAAATTGTTCCGGATGGCGGTGATGCCACAAATCCATTAAAGAAACAATCGTCGGAACCGGAGAAAATCTCGGGGCGTAATGTGAAGGAGAAAAAAAGACATCCGGCTTTACTTTTTGAGTAACCAATTTCAAGGGCAGAGCAAATTGCGTCCAATATTTTTTCGGACCAAAAATTAAATATTTCCATCCCACCCTTTCTTTGGGAAAATCATCAGCCGGTTTAGTCTTTAGATAGATTAAATATGAATTTTTTCGGTCAATTTTCTCTAAAGCTGAAATCACCCCGAAAGCAAACTGGCCGATGCCAACCCGGTCTTTGTTATTAGCCTCGTTTCCGTCAATTCCAATTAGCATCTTATTTTCCTAACTTATATATTACAACACCTTTGTCAGTCTCCCACTTGCCAAGTATCTGCTTGGGACCAAATTCCAAAATTTCCATTATGGGAGAATTTAAGGGATTACTTGTTTTGGTTTCATCAACTACAAATAAAAATTCTGCATTTTTATAATCCTGCGGGTACCAGTCTAAGGCCCTTTTACCTCCAAGTGTTTCAACAAAATACCGGTAATCAACCGCGTTACGATCCCAACGGTCAAGGTCTTTTTGAATAGTCGCAATATTAAAGGATTCCCCTGTTTTTATATTTTTAGAAATAACCTCAGACACCTTTCGTAAATCACTGATTTCCCTCCAGCCTTGCTGAAACACCGTGGTATATTTTAAATGAAAAAAGATAATCGGAAAAAATAAAATCCAAACTAAATATTTTATTTTTTTAATTTCAAGGCCTTGTTTGAACAGATATCCGAAAAGCAAAACCGGAGCCGGAAATAAATACAAATAATAAAAAAAGAAAAAACTCCCGCTATAAATCCGTGAAGCAAAAATCCCCCATATAATCCAAGTCCAAATTAAACAAAGCGCCAGATTCTTTGATTTTTTCAAGAAAGAAACCACTGAAATTAAAATAAAGGTCAAAAGACCCCACCATTGGTAAGTTAAAGAAAAAGGTTTTTGTGCCACCACCGAAATCTGCTGAGAAGCGGAAAAAAAGTCTTTTATTCTTCCGCTGAATTCAAGCGGAGCGCCGTAGCCGACATCAATCCGGCCGGAAATTAAAATTGTAAACAGGGCAATAAGGGAAGAAATAAACGATTCGAAAAAATTCGTTCCTGATTTTGCGCCTATATGTCCCCCATCAAAGAAAAAAACTTTCGCCTGACTGATTAAAAAGAAATTGTGTCTTAATTCAAATAGGAAAAGCGGTAAAACGAAAAAAAACATTATGGCTATCGCCAGCAAGCTTTTTTTAAAACCTATCTTGCTTTTTTTGGTTAAAGAATAAATCCAAATAGCCCCAAAAAGAGGCATTAGTGTCCAGGCGCCAAAATGCAAACTTAAACAATACCCATAAAAAGCAAAAGCCAGTAAAAAATCTTTTAATTTTTTGTTTTTAAAATATTGATAAATAAAATAGAAAGAAAGCAGGATAAAAAAAGGCATTGTGTTGCAATTCCAAGCTCTTCGAGTTAACTCAACCACTATCGGTGAAACGGCAAAAAGACCCGCGGAGAAAACTCCGGCCGGCCGGCCAAATATCTTATTCGCCACATAAAAAGCCAGCGGAACCGTTAAAACACCGATTAAGGCAGAATAAATATCAATCCCGACCGGATTGAGTTTAAATAACCAAAGAACGGCCGCGATGGTGTAATAATAAAAAGGGGGCAGATACATTCCCGGAAGCGAAGTCTGAGTTCCCAGGAGTCTCCACTCGTGGTCAACAATCATTCTCTTTACAAACAAAGCATCTCTCGCCTGATCGTAAGTAAAAAACTCCAGTCTGGTTATATGATAAAACCTCAAAACACAGGCAATAATTATAAAAATAGCTAACAAAACTTCTTGCCAGTATTTTTTTATAAATTTAAACATTAAGAATTATTTAGAAATTAGAAATTAGAAATTAGAAATTTACTTTGTCATTTTATAAATTTTTTGCCCCGTTTCCACCTCCCAAACCTTTTCTATTTTGGCCGGCCTAAAAGTCTCCATCTCCATTCCTCCCATTTTCAGCGGTTCTTTTAAATCGCCCTCGTCAATCAAGTATAAAACATTTGCGTTTTTATAGTCATTCTCCTTTGAGCCTAAAAACGGTAACTCATATAACGACTCCAAAAAATAGCGGTATTCAATTCCGTTTTTTTCCCAACGGTTACTTTCATTTATGTTGGCTGCTACTGCCACCTTGTCATTAGAAGAAAAATCTTGGGCAATAATTTTGGCAGAAGGCAAAAAATATTTTTCCGGACGGATTTCTGTTTTTAAACCATTGGGAAAAAAAGATATCACCGCCAAAAACAAAAATAATGCCAAAAATATTTTATTTTTAATTTTCTCAAAAAAAAGAAAAAAACAACCTGAAAACAGTAAGAAAATGAAAGGAAATAAATTATAAAAGTAATACAAATATGAGTAATTTTGAGGGAGTAAAAAAGAAATGCAAAATCCTAAAAAAATTAAAATCAAAATCAATTTAAACTTGTTCCTCACCTCAATCCTCTTATCTTTTAAACCCCTAAAACTAAAAACAAGCACAAACATCCAAACGACTAAAGAAAGAAACAGTTTGACCGATTCTAAAACCGGAAGTTTAAATAAATTAATCTGCTCCAGGGACAAAATTGGAAAAGAACGCAAGGAAAGCAGTTCTTTTTGAAAATTTCCGGAAAACAAAATTACAGGGATTTTACAAAAAAAAATTAAAAATCTAAAGACCTTGTTTCTTAAATCAGAACCGCCTTTTTCGGCAAAAAAGGAAACTACTGCCTTGCTTACACCAAAACCATGTCTTAGATCAAAAACTAAAAGGGGGGCAAAAAACAAAAAAAATATCATTACGGAAATCAAAATTGATAAAGACGATTTTCTCTTAAGTTGAATAAAAAATAAATAAACCAAAACCGGCAGAAAAACAATAGCGGTAATATGCAAGCTGACGGAAATAGCTAAAAAAATTGTGGAAAAGTATAAAAAAAATACTTTTTTATTTTCTAAAAATTTTAAGACATAAAAAGCGAACAACAATAAAAAAAGAGGCAGTAAATGGGGGTTGCGGATATGTCTGGAAGCTTGAATCATATAAGGGTTAAGGGTATAAAAAAGACTGGCTAAAAACGCCGGCTTTTTCCCAAACATTTCTTTGGCCAATAAATAAAAGACAATAACACCCCCCAAACCGATTAAAACGCTGAAAAAATCAGGACCCCAAAGATGAAAACGGCTTAATAACAAAAATGGAGCGGTTAGATAATAATAAAAGGGAGGCAGATAAGCACCGTCGGCTATTCCCAAACTTGGCCCAATTAAAGTAAATTTTCCTTCAAGCAGGATTTTTTTTATAATTAAAAAGTCTCTTGCTTGATCATAACTGAAATATTGCCAAACAGAAAGATTATACAACCGTAAAATGGCCCCGATTACCAAAATTGTTAATAACAAACAAAAACCCTTTTTCATCAAAGTAAGCTATGGTATGCTTCCAGAGTTTGAAGGGCTGTTTTGTCCCAACTAAAATCACCCGCCCTTACCAGGCTTTTTTGCCTAAGTTCGTTTTGGTCCTCTTTGGTTATTTTTAGCATGGCTTCAGCGATACTTTCCACACTTTCCGGATTGCAAAGAAAGGCAGCACCACTGGCAATTTCCTTCATCGACCCGATGTTTGAAGTAATCACAGGAGCTCCGCAAGCCATTGCTTCCAGAATCGGCAAACCAAAACCTTCATATAAAGAGGGATAAATAAAACCTTTTGTCCCGCTGTAAAGTCTGGCCAAATCCTCCTTTTCCGTGTAACCCAGGATTTTAATTCTAGATTCTAAATTCCTGCCTTGCCGGCAGGCAGGCTTAATTCTAGATTCCGCCACATCCTCTCCCCATCCGTATTTTCCGGCAATCACCAAAGAATAATCGGGAAGTTCTTTTGCCAGTTGAGTAAAAGCAACAATTACCCGATCAATATTTTTCCTCGGTTCTCTTGTCCCAACACAAAGAAAATAGTCACCCTTTATTTTAAATTTTTCTTTAACGGTCTTAATTTCATCCTGATTGCGGGGAAAATAATCAGAGTCGGCTGCTTCATAAACAACTTTAATTTTCTTTTCGGGAATTTTTAAAATGTCAATAATGTCCTGCTTGGTTGTTTGAGAAACCGCAATAACCAAATCACCATAATGCTTAACAAAAAAAAGTTTTCTTTTTTGGTTGTTAACAATATTATGACCTCCTCTTGGCTGAAAAGTTTGCGGGTATTTAAATACCGCTAAATCATGAATTGTCGATACTTTTTTGGCTCTTCTTGTCGGCGGTTCCAGCCAGTCGGAAGAATGAAAAACATCAACTCCCCCGATAAAAGACTCAATGGGAATAAGATGAATCCCGTTCCAGAGAAATTCCAAAAATTTTGGCGGTAAAAAAGAAAACCGAGGTTTAAATATTTTTTTATCAAAAAGTTTGGCAAAATCCCGCAAAATTTTTAAATTTCTCAAAGAAGATCCAAATAAGACATACCGATTATCTGTTCCGATCCTGGAAAAACCTTCCACCAGGCTGCGGGTATAACTGGCTACCCCTGTACCCTGATAAACAATCTGGCTGATATCAATACCTATTTTCATAAAAATTATTAACGGATTAAAAGATTAAAAATTAACGAAATTCGTAGTCCGTTAATTCGTATTCCCAAACCGCTATTTGATTAAAACTAATTTCTTTGATTTTAGTATAACCTTGTTTCTCCAACATTTCCAAAATTAATTCTTGAGGATCAAACAAAGAAACCAAATAACGAACATAAAATACATTTTTAATCTCGTAATCCATTAATCCGTTAATTTCGTAATTCGTTAATTCGTTAATCGGATTTATTCCTTTGCCTCCGTAGATAATTTTAATTTTTAAATCCGGATCATAGTACCGGATTGGCCAATTTGAAGTCATCGAAGGCAATAAAACTTTCGAATTTGTTTGTTTTAGTAAAAAATTTACCGTTCCCTTCCAGTCTTCCCGGTGAAAATAAGGATTGGAGTAATAAGCCGACAAACAACCCAGATTAATAGTTAAAAAGAGTCCTACAACAAAAAACTGCAGTTTTTTACTACTTGTAGCTGAAATTCCCTCCGCCAGAAGCAGGTAAAAAGCCGGCAGTATCAGAAGCAATCTAAAAGGCTGAAAGTTAGGGATAAACAACGAAGCCAGCCAAGAAATTAATAATGGTACAACAAACCACAACACAATTTGAAATTTGAAATTTGAAATTTGAAATGTTTTTCTTTTTAAAAATCCTTTTACGATTAAAAATCCGTTCATAACGATAATTGCTAAACTTATAAAAAAATAAATTCCCCTATTAAAAATCGTAATTCTGCCGATCGTAAATTTAATCAGGGTTAAGGGTACTGCTTTCCAAAAAGTTACATTCACCAGTCTTGCCCAGCCGGGCAGGGTTTGGGACGCCAACATGCCAGTTTTTAACTGGATGATTAACATTGGAACCCAAGGCAAGTAAACAAGTAAAAAAGCAAACAAGCAAATAAGCAAAAACTTATAATTTCTCTTTATAGCCAAATAAATCATTTGCGCCAGTAAAACCAAAAACCCGTAGTAATCTGAATAAATCATCAGTATTGTCGAAATAAAAAATAAAATAAACAAACCGTTAATTCGTAATTTCGTTAATTCTTTAATTTTCATAAAAAAGTACATTGATAAAGCGGCAAAAAAGCAAGCCATCGAGTACATTCTCGCTTCTTGGGAATAATAGATATGAAAAGGAGAAGTTGCTAAAAACAAAGCCGTCAAAATCGCAACAGTTTTTAATCGTACGTACGATAAATATTTGTAAAGTACCAGCACGGTGGCAACGCCGAATAACACCGACGGTAAACGCATGGCTATTTCCGAATTTCCAAAAAATCTCACCCAAAAGTGCATCAAAAAATGATACAAGGGCGGGTGAAAATCACCGGCTATTTCCTGAAAAATATAAGAAAAGTTTTGCCTGGCTGTAATCGCCTGCACCGCCTCATCAAGCCACAAAGACTGATTAAGGTTAACCAGTCTTAAAATAAGGGCAACGAAAATAATAATTAAAATCATTGTAAAAAATCCATTTGTCTGCCGTTTTGTTTAAGAAAATTAAGCGCTAATTTTAGCTTTAAGGTCAAAATAAAATTTACAATTATCGCCCATTTGAAAAGACATTGGTCTTTTTGGGTATAATTTTTCCTGACGAAAAGAAGCATTGAGGCAAAAAATTGGTAATAAAAGCTGTTTTTGTCTTTTTGAAGTTTTTCTTTCCAACTTGCTCCGCCAAGATGAACAATTTCAGCACGAGAAACGACCACCAGTTTCATTCCCTTGTTTTTCGCCCTCCAGCACCAATCAACATCCTCAAACAAAAAATGATAATCTTCATCAAGCAGACCAACATCATCCCAAACCTTTCTATCTGCTGCCAATGCCGCACCGGGCAGTTGGTCAACTATAAATTCGTTTAGCATTGTTTTTTGGGCAATAAGAGAACTCACAAAGGGAATTTTCATCACCAAAGGCCGTAGTGGATTATGATACAAAAAAATCTGCCAAAGGTTGGGAAACTTCATATAGTAATCGTTCTGTGGTCTGTTATCCGGTAAAATAAGTAAAGGGGCAACTGCAGTATTTGGATTTTTATCCAAAAACTCCACCAATTTCTCAATTGCTCCCTTTTTAACAATCGTATCTGTATTTAAAAGCATAATATATTCACCGTTAGCTTGTTTTATCCCAATATTGTTCCCTTTTGCAAAACCCTCGTTTGATTGATTCTCAATCAAAAGTATTAAGTATTTAGTCCGCCGATTTGGCGGATGTATTAAGTATTTTTTTAATATTTCTATTGATCCGTCTGTCGAACCGTTGTCCACGACGATTATCTCCATACTTAATACTTGTCCGCCAGCTGGCGGATTAATACTTGATACTAAACTTTTAATGCATTGCATTAAAAGTTCTTTGGTGTTCCAGTTGACAATAATTATTGAAAGTTTAATCATAGTATTAAGTATTATGTATTCAGAATAAATCTTTTAATCCTTTAACAATTTAATTTCTTAATAATTTTCTCACATACAGATTATTGACAATTAAACCGAATAATTCTCCGCCAAAGACGGACCAAGCGGCGCCAACAATTGAATATCTTGGAATTAAAATTAAGCATAAAATCAAGGTCAATAAAACGTTAGCAATGGAAAAGGGTAAAAATTTTTGCGGTTTTTCCGAGCTTTGGATTATATTTCCCGGCAAGCTGTTAAGAAAAAATAAAATTATTGCCAGAGAAAAAACAGGATAAACAACAACTGCTCCCAAATATCTTTCACCATAAGAAAAATTTATAATTAATTCCGGTAAAAACCTGAAAACAAGAAAAATCGGGAAAGAAAGAACCAAAAGAAAAGCTAATGATTTTAAATAAATCCTTTTCAACCTCAATTTGTCATCTAAAAATAAGCGGGAAATTATTGGAAAAAGAGCCAGGGCAATTGACTGGGGAACCAATATCAAAGCCTCAATAAACTTGTATGATGAACCGTAAATTCCGGAAGCTTCCGGCCCCTCTATCAACCCGACCATCACTACCGATAAACGCAAATAAAAAACCCCTATTATTAAAAAAAAAGCAAATGGCCACGAACGGGAAAGACAGGCAAACATAAATTCTTTATCCCAAACCGGCTTAAAAAACAAATCCGCTTTTTTCAGCAGTGAAACAAAAACGCAAAAAACAATTAAGTAAGAAAGCAAAAATGAGATTATCACCCAACCCAAATCCGCTCCGACTTTTATGAAAAAGACACCCAAAAAAACAGTAAAAATGATTGATAAAAAATTGGCAGAGGCGGTATATTGCATTTTTTCTTTGGCATTCTGAATTGAGGCGATTAAAAAAGTCAGATTATAAGGAATAATCGCCAAGCCAAACAAAAGAAAACAAAGAATTTGATATTGGTTTTGACCGAGAATTAAAGCTAAAACAGCAATTAAAAATAGAGATATAAAACTTAAAATCAACCTTAAGGGAAGCAATCGGGAAAAATAATGCTGTGCTTTTGAATGGTCACGGGATATTTCTTTCAAAACCAATCTTTCCAGGCCAAAATCAGCTACCGGAAAAAAATTGTAAACAAAAGCCAGAGTAAAAGTGTAAATCCCAAAATTCTCTAGTGACAGGTTTCTGGCCAGAAAAATATAATACAAAAAACCAATCACCCGGGAAACTACTTGCGAAAAGCTTAAAAGAAAACTATTTTTAAAAAGCAGTTTTTTCTTCATAAACCATGACTAAATAAAGTAAAATTTCTCCACTGACCGGAGGAAACATATCTTTTAAAAGGCAGGGCAATAAGACTGAAAAATAAGCTCCCCATGACAAAAATATTGATTAAAACCACTTGTCTGAGGCTGGTATGAAAAAGAAAAATTAAAATAATCTGCAAAATAGCCCCCACAAGAGGCAAGGTAATCATGACGGTCCTGGAGGCCGCCAAAAAGAAATTTATGGTTAAACAAACAAGTGAGTAAAAGCTCATAAAAACGGCAAACAATCCCAAAAGTGGGGCAATAGACAAATACTGTGACCCGTAAAGAAGATTAACCATCAGTTCCGGAAACAAAAAATAGACGACAGTAATACTACTGCTGACAAAAAAGACTAACAAAAAACTATTTAAATATAGCCTGCGGTAATTTTCTCCCTTGGCTCTTTTCCCCGCCACCAGGGGAAACATCACCATCCCGATTGAACTCGAAGCAAAAAAAACAATTTTTCCTAAAATCGCCAGAGAGGCGTAAAGACCAGCCTCTTTGGCAGAAAAAAGATTTTTCACCAAAAGGATGTCGGTAGTGTAAAAAGAAGTAAGCGCCAAAGACGAGAACAAAACCGGAAAGCCGTACTTTACTATTTCCGGCAGGGGAATTTTAACTTCAGTGACT
>Ga0210049_1000145_pt1 | contig 50330 bp, 53 predicted proteins | sample CryGeyCG2014_300_2_FD_183964 | JGI IMG/M metagenome (GOLD analysis project Ga0210049, IMG submission 183964) | Groundwater microbial communities from aquifer - Crystal Geyser CG06_land_8/20/14_3.00 (SPAdes) (version 2) | ecosystem: Environmental > Aquatic > Deep subsurface > Groundwater | place... | reverse complement strand
TAACCAATTATAGGAAAATTTCATATTACTACGAATTACAAATCTTTACGAATATACAAATAAATTATTAAAATTGATGAAGAAATCTTAAGTCTCCGCCGTAAAATAATCTTATATCGTCAATTTTATATTTCATCATTGCTAGTCTGTCTACCCCTATCCCAAAAGCAAAACCCTGCCAATCTTTCGGATTTAATCTTGCTGCCTTAAAAACATTAGGATGAACCATCCCTCCACCCATTAATTCCACCCACTCTTTTGTTGTCTGTTGCTTGTTGTCTGTTGCTCCTCTTATATCTACTTCAAAACTTGGCTCTGTAAAAGGGAAATATCCGGGGCGCATTCTAATCTGAACTTTTTTCCTAAAGAATTCTTCTAAGAAATTTCGAATTATCCCTTTAAAATTAGCAACAGAAATATTTTTATCAACCATTAACCCTTCTAATTGATAAAATTGGATTTCGTGGGATGGGTCAGTGGCTTCGTACCTAAAAACTCTACCCGGGACAATAATCCGCGAAGGAGGATTATTTTTTTCCAAATAACGAACCTGGACAGGTGAAGTATGCGTCCGCAAAAGCAACTTACCACTACCAACTGACAACTTACGACTTTTGTTGTTTGTTGACTGCTGACTGCTGACTGCTGACTTAAGCCACAGAGTGTTCCATAAGTCTCTGGCTGGATGGTCCTTAGGAATATTTAAAGCGTCAAAGTTATACCATTCATTCTCAATTTCTGGTCCTTCAACAACGGAAAACCCCATCTTCTCAAAGATCTCCTCGCAACGTAAAACTACCTTTGTTAGCGGATGGAGGTGCCCCAAAGAGATTTTTTTCCCAGGCAAAGTAACATCAATCTGTTTAATTTTTGCCGCCTTTAAAAAAGCCCTCTTTTTATTTTCTATCTGAGTCTTAACTTCTTTTTTAAGTTGGTTTAACTCTCTACCTATTTCTTTTCTTTTAGCTAGGGAAAGATGTCTAAGGTTGTCAAAAACCAAAGAAATTTTACCTTTTTTCCCTAAATATTCTCGGTAAACCTTATCTAAATCTTCCAAGTTTTTAGTCTTGTTAAGCACTTTTGATGACTCTTCTCTGAGATGTTTTATCTCCATAATAGGGTTATTTTATCTTATTTTTCCTTATTTTGCAACGAATAATAGGAAGCTAAAGGAATAGAAAAAGCCTAGCGGAAATAGCTAGGCACGGGGTTTTTTGGAGACGGTAGGCACAGAAATGTGGATATTTATGAAAGCACTTTTGGGATTGGTATCGATATTCAGCGATATGCCACTGAGAGGCTCTTCAGTGAATACCAGAAAAGGTTCCAGGGCCCCAACTTTCATCTCCCCCTTCTCTATTCTAGACTTGATTGCCGCTGACACCTCGTCATATGCCTTAAGACCTTTTAAAGCTAAAGATTGGGCTTTTTTGAATTCATCTGTTTCCATCTCCGATTTTTTCTCGGATTTTTTATTGTTCAAGTTCTCACCTCCATTATTTCTATATCATAATTTTGATATAAAGTCAATATTTTGGGAGGAAATTAAAACCCACCTTTAAAATGAGAAAAAAGTGGGTTGTGGAGAGGGTTTTTGAATCACCAAGGGACTTTATTCGCTCGCTTTAGTGCTTGGTTCAGGTCGTCTCTAGAAAATTCGGCTTCTCTCCTCGCGGCTTCAGGAAATTCTGTAGGATCGCATTTGAATTTTCTTTGGTAAGCATAGTCAATGTCTCGCGAAGAACTCACTATACAAGGCCATCCTTTAACCGCATCGTCGGCAGGCCCGAGTTGTGCTCCATATCCAGGAACCAGTTTGAAACAATTGGGCAAAAGTTTTGCCATTATTTCCGCTTCTCCAGGATAAGTGGCACCCAGGACCACACCAACATTGTTAAAGCCGCACTGTCCCTCACAACCTTCGCTCCATTGTTTGACTAGCAAAGCCGTCTCTTCCCAGACTTTTCGTCCGCTAGTTGTTACGAGTTGCTCAATCTCAGAGTTTGGCTTGAAAGAGGTCTTGTCTACGACAAAGATTCCTTTGCCGTTTCTTTTGACTAGCTCTATGAAAGGTGTCAGACAAGAACTGCCTATCCAGGGGACAACGGTCATGGCATCGATGTTAAATATCGAGAACTCCTTGACGAATTCTTGCTTTCTCGGGTCCCAGACATCTACCGTCCCCAAATGTCCTTCGGCGTAAGCTACAGCGGTATCGCCACCATCGCAACGTTTGGCATCTTCGATAACCAAAAGGTTGTTTTCTCTGCAGGCCTGGACTACTTTTTCAAAAGCCCAAACTCCCCAATGGCCATAGCGTTCATAGAAAGCCATTTGAGGTTTGGTAACTACCACGTAGGGAGCAACTGTCTTGATAATCTCTTCAAAGTAGATAACGAATGCTCGAGCAATTGGTTCGAATTCAAAGGGATGTCGTGCTTGGCGATATCCTTCTTCCAGAATATGCGTCGGAATGTATTTTAGTTGTGGATCGAGGCCCACACAAAGAATGCTCTGTTTTTTCCGAATTTCATTCATCAGTTCATCGACAAATGTTTTCATTCTTCTTTTCTCCTTAATTTTTAAGAGATACAAACCTCCACTGAATTTCTAATGGAAAAGTTGAGATTTGTCAAGTTTTTAAAAAGAAAACCCACTTTCAAAAAAAAGTGGGAGGGGTTTAATCTTGGAGATTATTATTCTAGAGTTTTAGACAAAAACCATTGCAGTTGACAGAAAATAAGCAGCCGTCGCATCTGACTATAATTGTTTCCAATTGAGAACTTTCGTTCCGTCAGCAAAAGAAGCTTTTACTCCTTGAGAAAAAGGTTTTCTCAACGAGTGGAGGACTATCGCATTCTGGACCTTGACTACTCTTCCGTGATTGACGGTGATTTTATCACCATTTTTGGTGGCAAGAAGGCCCTTACCAGGACCCAATGGTAGATCTTTTACTACTTTATAAGGTTTTTTTCGCGGCGACTTTCGACTAGATTTTTTCTTTTTCGATTTCATCACCCCCTTTCAACGTTAACGAACAGCATTATCTCTTTATCATAATCTCAGGTTTAAGTCAACCCCGTTAGAAACATACTCCACCGCTTACCCATTAGAAGTTTAGAATCTTTATCTCCTCAGATAAATGTTTTGTTGTGGTATTAGAATACAAGACTTCTAACGGGGTCAATAATATCTACATTCGCTTAGGAGAAGAAATCCCCATTAAAGAAAGGAGGTTCTTTAAGACAATTTTTGTAGCAAAAACTAAGGCCAGGCGATTTTGACTAAGTTTTTTATCTTGGTTCAAAACTTGGCAATCTCGATAAAACTGGTGGAAAGCAGAGGCCAAAGTTCGTCCATACTCGGGCAACCTTTGAAGTTGGTAATCTTTCGAGGTATCTTCTATTATCTCAGGAAGTTTAATTAATTCGCGAATAAGAACTAGTTCTAAGGGATGTTTCAATAAGTTATAAGATGGGAGTTCAAAGTTAAGCTTTTTTGCTTTCTTGAGAATACTCTCTGCTCTGACATAGGCATATTGAATATAAAAAACTGGATTTTTCTCTCCTTCTGTTTTCGCTAAGTCCAAATCAAATTCCATTTGAGAAGAAAGGGATTTGGAGAGATAAAAGAAGCGCGAGACATCTAACCCAACTTCCTTGATTAAGTCATTCAGTTCTATAATCTCGCCCTTTCTTTTGGAAAGTTTTTTACCGCTCTTTAACCTTACCATTTGAGAAATTAAAACCACAAACCCACCTTTGTATCCTAACATCTCCATCGCAGCTTGCATTCTTTTTATATGACCTTGGTGGTCGGCTCCCCAAATATCAATAATTTTTCCGTATCCTCGTTGAATTTTATCTTGATGGTAAGCAATGTCAGATAAAAAATAAGTTGGCTCGCCTGTTTTTCTTATTAAAACTTCGTCTTTAGTATCTCCAAATTCCGAGGTTTTTAACCACCAAGCACCTTCCTTTTTATAGAGTAAGTTCTTCTTTGAAAAATAATCAAAAACTTTTTTCACTTTGTCTTCTCGATATAAATTTTGCTCTGAACTCCAACGATCGAAGTTAATCTTTAACTTCTCTTTAATAAAATTCTGAATATTCGCTTGAATATTTTGAGCTAAAAAATATCCTGCCTCGCTTTCGCCCTTTAGTGTCTTTAAATGAGGTCTTAATTTTTGAAGCAGGGACTTAAGAGAGGGTGTTAAATAGGCTGTTCCTTTCCCCAGAGCTGTCTTTCCTAATTCTTGAATTTGGATGCTAACTTTGGCGTCGTTAATATAATATTCTCGAGTTACTTTATATCCTACTGTTTCAAGAATTGTGGCTAGGGTATCGCCAAAAAAAGCTCCTCGTCCGTTACCAATATGGAGGAGGCCAGTTGGGTTAGCCGAGATAAATTCTACATTGGCCTTTCCCCCTTTTCCTAAATTCAATTTTCCAAAATTCTCCTCTTTTTTAATAATCTCCCTAACTTGCTTTTGAAGATAACTTTCTTTAAGAAAGAAGTTAATAAAACCCGGTTTTTTGACTTCAGCCTTTTCAAACATATTAAGTTTTTGCTTTAAAATCTGGGATAAGATATTTTGGGCAATTTTTAAGGGGTCTTGTTTAATTTCTTTGGCTAACTCTAAGGGCAAATTGGTTGAGTAATCGCCGTATTCTTTCTTGGGAGAGTATTCTACCCTAATCTTTTGAGGTAATTTTTTGAAAAGAATTTTACTACTCTTTTTAAGGAGATTTTCTATTTTCTTTTTAGTCATATTATTTAAATATAACAAAATCTCCGCTTTTTAGAAATCAGGAGGTGGATAGATTCTTTTAAGGCCGGCCTTTTGGGCTAATTCTCGAGCCTTTGAATATTCTTCAGGGGTAATTCTCCTATCCAGGGGCGGAAAATCATTAGCTTTAAAATAAGGACGGTACTGGTCCATAATATTAACGAAGGTATTCTTTGAAATTTCTTTTGCTAAGAATTTCACTATTTCTTTGGTTCCGGCGATATTTTCTGGTAAGACAAGGTGTCGAACTAAAAGGCCTCTTTTGGCAATTCCATCTTTACCTATTATTAAATCCCCTACCTGACGATGCATTTCTTTTAAGGCTTTTTTAGCAATTTCCGGATAAGCTGGGGCGAAAGAATATTTTTTAGCCAGAACCTCGTCGCTATACTTAAAATCAGGCAGATAGATATCTACTATTCCTGCCAAAATCTTAAGGGTTTCAACCGAATCATAACCACTAGTGTTATAAACAAAGGGGAGTTTTAAACCTTTTTGAATAGCAATTAGAAGGGCTGATAAAATTTGGGGAGCTTGGGGAGTGGGAGTGACTAAATTAATATTGTGACAACCATAACTTTGAATTTTGAGCAGAATCTCGGCTAAGTCCTTGTCTTCTATCTCTTGTCCTATCCCCAATTGGGAGATTTCGTAATTTTGACAATAAATACAGCTCAAGTTACAACAGGTGAAAAATATCGTCCCTGAACCCTGACTACCAACTAAACACTCCTCCTCACCAAAATGAGAATGGTAGGAAGAGACCATTGCTTTTTTGCCAAGACGACAGAAACCTCTTTGGTCTTCTATACGATTGACCTGGCATTCTCTTGGACAAGTCCGACAGGATTCCATCCTTTCAAAGGCAATATTTTTGCGCCTTTTTAATTCTGAAATTGTAAAATTAAGATAAGAGGGATACATAAAATGGCGTTTTATCTTTTTATATTAAAAAACAGCCCTAAAAGGAAGCTGTAAAAAAAATAAGGGAAGAAAAATCTTTGTTCCAAGGAGATATCGGGAAGATAGAAGTTTTCATCATATTAAAGGTAACAGGAGAAGGGAGAAGAAAAAACAAATCAGAATCTCTTTCCAATATATTCCTCTTTGGAAAGATTGTCTTCCCTAAAAGGCTAAAGGAACCTTTTTAAAAATTATACCTTTTTCGGAAGATTTATCAACACTTCTTGGATTAGTTTCTGAGTAATCCTCGGGTCCATTTTGCCTTTTGTTTCTCTCATTACCTGACCTATTAAGAATTGGATGGCGTTCTTTTTTCCTCTCTTGTAATCCTCAATAGCTTTTGGGTTGTCTTTTATTATTTTTTTGATAATCTCTTTAATTTCCTCCTCGTCGCTAACTTGTTTAAGATTTTTTTCTTCAATAATATAAGTAGGATCAGCACCTGTCTCAAACATTTCTTTTAAAATAAATTTTCCTGCCCGAGAGGAGATTTCATTTTTCCATAAAAGAGTAATTAGTTCAGCAAAATTTTCTGGAGTAATTTTGACCTTATTAATTCCTTTTTTGTTTTCTTTCATTAATCCTAATAAGTCTACTTCTAAGTAATTTACTGCTGACCTTATTAAAGAAGGCAATTTTGATTGCGGAACCTTCTCTATTTTTTGCCAATTCCGAAGCTCTGAAATGACATTTTCAAAATAATCGCTGAATTTTTTATCTTTAACTAAAATCTCGGCTTCCTTGTCAGAAATTTGGTATTCTTTTTTGAATCTTTCTTTTTTTTGTTGAGGAAGTTCTGGCATATGTTTTAGAATTTGAGATTTAAGATTTAAGATTTGAAGGGGTGGTAAATCTGGTTCTGGAAAATAACGATAATCTTTGGATTCTTCTTTTACCCTTTGACTTAACGTTTCTCCTCTTAATTCGTCCCACCCTCTTGTCTCTTGGATAATTTTCTCACCTTTATTTAAAAGCTCTTTTTGCCTTTTAATTTCAAAGTTTAGAGCTTTTTCTACAGCTAAAAAAGAGTTTAAATTCTTTATCTCGACCTTTGTTCCAAGTTTTTGGATTTTGGATTTAAGAGTCTTGGTCTTGGGAATTAAACTGATATTGACTTCCACTCGCATCTCTCCTTTTTCCATATCAGCCTTAGAAACTTCCAGGTACCGCAAAATTAGTTGAAGCTCTTGAGCAAAATTTCGAGCCTCTTTTGCCGAACGAATATCTGGTTCGGTCACTAATTCCATTAAAGGAATTCCTGCCCGATTAAAATCAACCAAAGAATAATCTTTCCTTTCTGGATGGAGTAGTCTCGCTGTATCTTCCTCGAGGTGAATCCTTTGAATCCTTATTCTCGCGAATTTTTGCGAATGAAGTTGCGAATTTCCACGAATATCAAGATATCCATCATTGCAAATTGGAGCTTTGTATTGACTAATTTGGTACCCCTTGGGTAAATCTGGATAGAAATAATTTTTCCTTTCAAAATAAGTTTCCTTTTGCATCTTACAGTTCAAGGCAAGACCGGTCTTCATTACCATGAAGATTGCTTCTTTGTTTATGGAAGGGAGAACTCCTGGATTCCCCAGACAAATAGGACAGATATTAAGATTGGGGCGAATCTCGCCAGAATCATTTTTACAAGAGCAGAACATTTTTGTTTTAGTTTTAAGCTCTGTATGTATCTCAAGTCCGATAATTGGTTGGTAGATTGTAGATTTTGCGATTTTCGAGCTCATATTAAAAACTTAATTGATTGATAAATAGGGAGTTAAACACTGAATAATCTCTTTAAAAACCTCACCTTTCGATTTTTCACCATTAATTACTAACCACCGTGATAAGACTTGATTTTTGATTAATCTTTCGTAAGCCATTGTCACTTTAGTTAGTAATTTTTTATTACTTTCATTTCTATCTAAATTTTGCTTCTCTTTTAATTTTCTCTTGATAGAAGTTTTTGGCGATACTCTAAGATAGACTATAAAATCCGGCTTGGGAATTTCAAAAAATTGAGCTATCTTTAAAGCTTCCTTTATAGGAAAACCTTGTAAGCCCTGGTAAGCAAGTGCCGAAGAAAAATATCTGTCACAAATTATAATTTTACCTTCCTTTAACCATTGATTAATTTTCTCCTTATCTTTTACAAAATCAGAAAAATATAGCAAAAACTGAATTTCGGGAGAAAAATCATATCTTTTATGAAGAAATTGATGAATTAATCTGCCTATGGGGCCTTGGTAATCAGGATATTCTAATTTTTGCAAACTTTTTTTGTTATTTTTAAGAAAATTTATCAATAGATTTGTCTGAGTTTCGGCTCCTGCTCCTTCTATTCCTTCAAAGACAATGAATTTTCCTAAATTTTTAGGCATCGTCAATTCTTTGTGTTTATTATAATTATTATACTAAACTCCTCTCCAAACAAAAAGCCTGTTCAAAAACGGGCTTTAAAAATAAAGAGGGTCTATTAAAGTGGTATCTATAAATTGAATTTCTTCTTTGCTTCCTTGTACATATCCTGATAAATCTGCATACTGACAGAAAAATGAGTATAACTACCAGTCTCAACGCCTATTTCATCTGCCATATACTTTTGGAGGGTAGTCAGGGCGTAGGCATTTTCTGGCCAGGCGTTATATAAATCATTTGTTTTCATAACCACAAACATATGAAATTTTCCGTCCACAAGCTGAGGATAGACTAATACCACGCAAGGAGAGGAAGCATTTTCTCTTTTTGGTCCAAATTTCATCAAATCACGGTAAGGAATCCAGGTATGCATCACCACTGTCCTTCGGCTGGGATCTTTTTTGAAAATTTTTATAGCTTTTTCTACCTGGTCGATTCTTTCCACTACACATTTTCCATCTGGAGAAATCTTTTTGACCTCTTCTTTTAATTCTTCATCAGAATCAGTAACGCTGGGTAACCAGGCTCTTACTTTGCAATCTGGATAACAGCGCAACCGTGAGTAATAGGTGTAGTCAAAACTATTTTCTTTTTCTTTGCCACTACCAAAGATGAATTTTTTCGAGTAGTCGTCAGCTTGCTCTCTGGTAGTATTAACTTTTGGAGAAAGTCTTGGTTCGGAAAAAGGTTCTGAAACTTTTATTATTAACGGTAGGTCTTTTGTCATTGTTTTATATTCTGGCGCTTCCACCCAGCGGTCATGGCCCTCTCTCATCATTAAAATGCAGGCCTTCTCCCAGGCCTCACCTAAAGTTTTTGCCTCAATAAGTTTTGTTTCGTACATGTTTTTACATTTATAAGCTAAAGTTATAGTTTTATAGCTTAATCATGCCAATTATATTCATCGTTTGTTTTTTCTCCTTGTTCGACCTTTCCACTGGTTATATTTAGTTCGCTATCTTGCTCGAAATTGATGTTATTTTTCAGGGCGATTTCTGCTTTTTCAAGCTCTCGAGCAAGGTACATGGCATGTTCTAATTTCTGTCCAAAATTACCTATTAAATTAAGTTTAGCTACTGTATCACAAATTTCTTTGGCATTATTTCCTAAGATTTTTTTATTAATTTTTCCTTCTTTGTAATGCTCAACTATAATTTTCCTTCTTCCTTTATCGAGAGTTACCAAAAAATAACCATTAGGATCAGATACCCATCTCACGGACTTTGCTTCAATTTCTTTTACTTTTTTAATCTTTACCGCTTTTGTCTGAAATTTTTCTCGCTTTGTTTTTAAAATTTCATCAATAATTTTCTCGATTTCAAGAGGGGAAGTTTCTCCAACAAGATTAATTATTTTTATTTGGGTCCTGAAAGTTTCTATCACCTTTTTGTCAAGATTTTTTAAATAAGGCATATTACCTTTCGCACCGACGATTCTTTTTTCTTTATCAACTCCGTTTTTGAGTAAAGCCTCTATCGCCTGGGCAACGAAATGGCCTTTGGAATCTCTACCACAAAGGACTAAATAACGAATACTGGGATTAGAAGCTATATTTTGGATGATTTTTTCTATTCCGATATTCTCGGTAACGCATTTTCCAATAATCGCTACTTTTTTAAGATCTACTTTTATTTCATCAATACTGGCATTGGTACAAACAGCAACCGGAGAATTTTTGTTTCCCACCTTATATCGTCCTTCAATTGGTGGCCAATTCTTAAGATCTGCCTTCGTTTGATAAGCGGCTTTCATAACTTGCCTAAGTTTTAACAAAAATTATTTTTTAAATTCTTGATTTATCTTGCTTGCTTGGGGAGATTTTTGTCTGCCGTATTTTTGTCCTTTCTTTTTTAAGTATGATATCTCGCAAGAGCTAGAGAGCGTCTCGAATGTAAGAGAACAAATTCTCATTCCTGAATACAAAACAACGGGCATAATTCCTAAGTTCCCTAGTTCCATCACTGCTTTCCCTCGCCAACCAGGATCAAAACGAGCGGCAGTGGAATGAACAACTATTCCCAATCTTCCCAAAGAGCTTCTACCGTCAAGTCGGGCCATCAAATCATCGCTTAAAGAAAATTCTTCTCTCGTCATAGCTAAGATAAAATCTTTTGGCTGTAAGATAAAAGGAGCACCATCTTTTACTTCGATCTCTTCCATTAGCTCTTCAAAATTAGTGCTCCTTTTTAAATCCAAATAAGGATATTGGGAAGGCCGAAAAGTCTTAAAAATATTCCCAAGATGTAAATCTAAGGAACAAGGACCAAGCTGTTCTTTGATATTGGGTTTGGGCTTTATCTTGATTTTCCCTTCTTTTATATATCTTTTGATGTCTTTGTCGGAAAGAATCATAGGAATTAGTTTTTTGGCTTAAAGAAAAGCAACTTTTTAGATAAGTTAAAGTTTAAAACTTTATCGAAGATTAAAGAAAAAATCAAACTAAAGCTAGGAACGAAAATTAAAACTGAGATTAACTGATTTCTCAAAAAGGGCAAGCCAGCAATATAGCATTGGATTAAACCTTGGAAAGTCATTGGATACATTCCAGAAGTCAACCACCAACCAAAATTGGTATAGATATAAAAAAACAAAACAGAGATAATACCCATCGCTGTGATTTTTAAAAAGTAATATTTAGAATTTCTCTTTAAAAGAGCACCCAAAATACCAATTAAGATAAAAGCCGACCAAGTAAAAAAGTAAATTGGAGTGTTTCCAAGACGAAGTTCAGTTGGAGGGTTTCCCAAAGGAATATCAGAAAGAAAAATAATTGAAAGAGGAATAAAAATACTATAAAACCCACCGAAAAAAGAGCCAGAGAGCAGGGAAAAAGCAGTTATCGCCTCAAAATTGGGAAGGCTAATTTTTTCATTTAAAAAAATTCGAAAAATCACCCCAAAGAAAATAACAAAAACTGCTAAGATAATTTTTTTCTTATCTTTAAATATCATATAAAATTCTAAAATTTGGTTTAAAAAGCGGGGACTTCAAATCGCCATTCTATCTTATCACCCCCTTTTATTTCTTTTTTATCAGCGGCTACCTCTCCTAATTTATCATTCACCCAATATTGCCAGTATCTCCCGTCAGTCCCATTTTTAACTCCGTTAATACTTTCTATGAATACACCCATCCCAGGGTATATAGTTGATTTTACCTCAAAATCTTCTCTCTTGGCAAGTTCTTCCAGTAAAGAAAAAACTGTTGAATTTTTCTTTGGCGTTATCCGATAATTTTTAACCTCTCCCTTCTTTTTATTAATCGTGTACTCAACCGTTTTTTGGGAAAGTTCTTGCAGGGTTGCTTGATATCTTTCCTGACTAATTTTTACTTGTTTTTCCAAAGAAATCTCTCCAGAAATAAAAGAGAGGATAGAAAGAAAAATGAGAAAAACAAAAATTATTCCTATCCTTTTTAGATTTAATTTTGCCATAATTTTAAAAATTTATTTTTGTCTTTTCGACCTTTAACTAATAAAAAGACCGCCTTCTTCGAGCGGTTTTTCTTTAGTAATCCTAAAAAATTACTTTGAATAATTTAGGACTCCAATCCCTCTTTGCTCGAAGAGAAAATTAGAATTTTTGATAAAAACAGTATTCGGGCTTCCGAGCACATAAAACATTATGTGCTTGGTTTACCGTTGCGGCACAGTGCCGGAATGAACCGGACTTTCCTGTTTCTTTTATTTTAGAAGATATTGTATTTTTGTCAAATATTAACCTTCGATTATAATTCCCATTGACTTGGCTATTCCTTCAATAATCTTCCTTACTTTCTTAATGTCATTAGTATTTAAATCTTTCATCTTTATTTTAGCTATCTCGTCAACCTGTTTTATAGTAACCTTTCCTACTTTATTTTTTGATGGTTCGCCCGATCCTTTTTTGATCCCGGCTGCTTTCTTTAATAAAAAAGTAACCGGTGGAGTTTTTAATTTAAACTCGAAGGTTCTATCTCCAAAAATAGTAATCTCAACAGGAATAAGATCACTCCCTTTCTCTTTTGTAGCTTCGTTAAATTTTTGACAGAATTCAATTATATTCAAGCCATGCTGTCCCAAAGTAGGACCAACGGGTGGCGCAGGATTGGCTTTGCCAGCCGGAATTTGAAGTTTTACAATAGCTTTAATTGTTTTCATAAAACCTCGAATTTACGAATATATACTAATGTACTAATATTCGTATATTCGTAATAATTTGTAATTTTGTAGTGATTAAATCTTCTTTATCTGCAAAGAATCAAGCTCTACGGGCGTATCTCGTCCAAACATATTTATTAAGACCTTTATTTTTCCTCTCTCTTCATCAATTTCCGAAATTTTTCCATCAAAATCTTTAAACGGTCCATCAACAACTTTTACTAAATCTCCAATTTTGACATCAATCTTATATTCAGGCTCTTTTTTACCCATCCTCGTCTGAAGGGTTTCTATCTCTTCTTTTTGAATAGGAATAGGGGTGGTGCCGGCACCAATAAAACCGGTAACTCGGGGGGTATTCCTGACTACATACCAAGAATCATCGGTAACAACCATCTCGACTAAAACATACCCCGGGTAGATTTTTTCCTCAACGATCTCTTTCTTACCTGCTCTTATTTTAATTTTCTTTTCTTTGGGGACAATTACGTTAAAAATCTTATCTTCCATTTCCATAGATTCAATTCGCTGTTTTAAATTACGACCAACAGCTTCTTCATAGCCAGAGTAAGTGTGGATTGCGTACCAGTTTCTCCCTTGTTGAATTTGTTGGCGAGGCATAATTTTTCCTCCAGAATTGTTATTCACTTCTGGAGATATTCTATCTTATTTTAATAATTTTGCCTATTAGCCAAGTAATAATCGCATCTAAGCCTCCAAGGTAAATAGCGATAATGGCTGAAAATCCAATGACAATTAAAGTATTAATCAGTGTCTGCTTTTTAGTAGGCCAGCTAACCTTTTTTATTTCTCTTTTGACGTCAGAAAAAAAAGATTTTATCGAATGAAAGATATTTTTAATTCTCATACACATGGTTTTAAAAACTCCCCGAAGGGGAATTAATTAAAGTATAGATAAGTTTCTGAAAAAGTCAATCTTTCAAAAAAGCGCCTCGAAAAAGGCGCCACATCTTAGGAAGGGGTTTTAAATGTGCGATATATCTCATTCTCTCGATGGCGCTGAGTTTTTGCTCCGTAGGCCACTAGTATTATTCCTGCGCTTATCAAAAGAATCCCTACACCGAGGGACTCGAGAGACAGAGGAAGAGCTTCTTGTAAGATGGCTACCAATACCGTCAGTCCTGCAACCACTAAAATAAATCCCAGAAACGTCTGGAATAATATATCTGAGTCCGTCATTACACCTCCGTTGGAGATTTACCATATTGCTTTATTTTTTTTCAAGGGCTTTTGGTAAACCCCGTTAGAAAAAAGAGGGGTTCTAACGGGGTAAACTTGCTATTTATAAAAGAAAAAATTATTATTTTATAATTGTCGAGTTATCGAATATGGACGAAAATCAACGAAAATATTTGCATGCTTTAAATATCGTTCTTGGGGCAAGTCCAGAAAGATTAATGAAAATCCTTTCAACTTTCCCATTTTCCCAGGACGCCTTTAATATTTCTCAGATAGAATTAGAAAAATTAAATTTCCAAAAAGAGACAATAGATGCTTTTTTAAAAAGAAAGGAGAGAATTGAGGTTGAGAAAGAGTGGCAGAGACTTAAAAAAGAGGATATAAGACTGGTTGTAAAGGAAGACGAGGAATATCCAGAAGTTTTAAGAGAAATAGCAAAACCACCTATTTTGCTTTATATTAAAGGTAAGCTTTTGCCAGGAGAGAAATATTTGGCTTGCGTCGGTACAAGATGGCCATCCGATTATGGAAAGATGGTTACGCCGGAAATTGTGGGAGATTTAGCTGAGACAGATTTTACTATTGCCTCGGGAATGGCACGGGGCATCGATACCCTTGCTCACAAAACGGCTCTTTCCCACGAAAAAAGAACAGTAGCGGTAGTAGGAAATGGACTGGATATTATTTTTCCTCCCGAAAATCAAAAATTAGCAAAAGAGATTGAAGAGGAAGGAGCGATAATTTCTGAATTTCCTTTGGAGACTCCTCCTTTAAAATATAACTTCCCTTTAAGAAACAGGATTATTGCCGGAATGTCCTTAGGAACTTTAGTAATTGAGGGCTCAGAAAAAAGTGGTGCCCTCATTACAGCAAATTTAGCCCTCGAGGAAGGAAGAGAAGTTTTTGCTATTCCCGGTCCTATCTATTCAAGAATGTCCAAGGGGCCCAATAATTTAATTAAGCAAGGCGCTCAGCCAGTAACCCAGGTAAGTGATATCTTGACAGTTTTTAATTTAGAAGCAGTCACTAAAGAAAAGGAAATAAAAGGCGAAACAAAAGAGGAGAATCTAATTATAGAAGTCCTCAAAAAAGAACCGGCTCAAGTTGAGAATCTAATAAAGGAAACCGGACTAGATATATCTAAAATAAATTCCAGTTTAATATTGATGGAAATAAAAGGAAAAATTAAAAGAAGTGGGAATCAATATTTCATAAATTGTTAATTTTAAAGGTATGAATTTAGTTATTGTTGAATCGCCAACAAAAGTCCCAAAAATGTTCCCGCGTTGCGAGATAACATTTCCGAGGATCCGCGATTTTGCTATCAAATCGAAGATTTGAAAAAAATCGGGACAAAAACAATTTTCTATGAATCTAATAATAGTAGAATCTCCCACGAAAGCCAAGACCATTCAGAAGTTTTTAAAAGAGAATTTTATTGTCCGCTCAACTTTTGGACATGTTCGGGATTTGCCAAAGAGCAAACTTGGTATTGATATAAATGGTAATTTTAAACCAAAATATGTTGTGCCTCAAAAAGCGAGAAAAAGAATATCAGAGCTCAAGAAATATCTCCCTCAGGCAGAGAAAATAATTTTGGCTACTGACGAAGATAGAGAGGGCGAAGCAATTGCCTGGCATATTATCCAGATCCTTGATTTAGACCACTTAAAGAGTGAAGTTTCTGGGGAAAAACCTTATCAAAGAATCGTTTTCCACGAAATCACTTCTCAGGCGATTAAAGAGGCTCTCCAAAATCCAAGGTTGATTGATATAAACTTGGTCAATGCCCAGCAGGCAAGAAGAATTTTAGATAGATTAGTCGGTTATAATCTTTCTCCCCTCTTGTGGAGAAAAATTAAAAGAGGACTTTCTGCCGGGAGAGTTCAATCAGTCGCACTTAGATTAATCTGCGAGAGAGAAAAAGAAATTAGAGAATTTAAGCCAAAAGAGTATTGGACGATAGAAGGAGTTTTTCAGGCTATTCAAGGAGATAAAAATAGAGAACTTACAGCAGAACTTTACAAAAAAAATGATAAGATTATTGACAAATTCGAAATAAAATCAAAAGAGGGCGCAGAAGAGATTACTCAAATTTTGGAAAAATTGAAATATCAAATTTCAAAAATAGAAATAACCGAGAGATTACAAAATCCTCTTCCTCCTCTTACCACTTCTCTATTACAACAGGACGCCTGGCGAAAATATCACTTCCCAGCAAAATTTACAATGAAAATTGCTCAGGGCTTATATGAGCGGGGTTTTATCACTTATCATAGAACCGACTCCTTTAACCTTTCTAATCAAAGCCTTTTTCGAGCCAAAGAATTTATTGAAGAAAAATTTGGTAAAGAATATTGGGCGGGCTACTTTAGGAAATACAAGACAAAATCAAAATCCGCCCAAGAGGCCCATGAAGCAATTAGGCCAACGGATCCCTTTAAGGACCCGCCCTCCGGAGCTTTAGCGAAAGAGGACAAAACTGCCTTCGCCAATGCTGCGGCAGTCAAGCTTTATGATTTAATCTGGCGAAGATTTATTGCCTCTCAAATGGCAACAGCCAGGATTGAAGAGAAGAAAATCAAAATCAAATCCTATAATAAAATAAAGGACGAATACGAATTTTTAGCCCAAGGAAAAATTATAAAGTTTGAGGGTTTTTTAAAAATCTATCCTCTCTATTTAAAAGAAAAAAAAGTCCCAGAATTCTCTCAAAATGAGCCCTTAAATCTTTTAAAACTTTCACCTTTGCAGCATTGGACATTACCACCAAGAAGATATAACGAAGGAAGCCTGGTAAAAACTCTCGAGCAGTACGGAATCGGCCGTCCTTCAACTTATGCGCCGACCATCTCCACAATCCAGAAAAGAGGTTATGTTGCAAAAGATAGACAGAGATATTTCCGGCCTACTGAAATCGGAGAAATAGTAAATAATCTTTTGGTAATCCATTTCCCCGATATCGTTGATATAAACTTTACAGCAAAAATGGAAGATAATTTGGATAAAATTGCCAATGTTAAAATCAACTGGCAAAAAGTTCTCCAGGATTTTTACTTTCCTTTCGAAAAAAATCTAAAAAAGAAGGAGAAAGAAATAGAAAAAGAAACTGGGCAAGAGACTAAAGAAAACTGTCCAAAATGCGGGGCGAGGCTTGTGATAAGATGGAGTAGATATGGAAAATTTTTAGCCTGCTCAGCTTTCCCAAAATGTGGGTTCACCAAACCCTATAAAAATCAGGAATTGGAGTAAATATGGGCAGAACTTTCCTTAATAATGAAGGTTTGCGTAAATTAGTAAGAATTCGCGAAAAAGTTTTAGATTTTTTCTATCCTAAATTTTGTCTTGTCTGTGACAAAGAAGGGGTCTATTTGTGTCCGGAGTGTTTCTCAAAAATCAAAACATTCCCTGCTCCTTTTTGTCCTTATTGCCAGTCAAGGTCTTTTGATGGAAAAGTTTGTAAAAATTGCCCGCCTGCCGGCGAGGCAGGTAGAAAATCAATATATGGTTTTATTACTGCTACCTCCTATAAAGAAAAGGATGTCCGCAAGCTAACCGATACTTTTAAATATAGTTTTATTAAAGAATTAGCCAATCCCTTGGCTTTTTTAATTTTTAAGTTCTTAAAAGAAAATCCCGAGATAGAATTTTTCAAAAATCCTCTCGATTTTGTTATTTTACCTATTCCTCTTCACTCACGACGACTTCGCTGGCGAGGTTTTAATCAGGCCGAAGAAATAGGAAAAGAACTTGTCCCTCTTTTGAAAATACCAATGAAAACTAATATTCTTTTCCGGAGGCGTTATACTGAACCCCAGGTAGAATTAGGTATAAAAGAGAGAAAAGAAAATGTAAAAGAAGCATTTAAGGTTTCGAGTTTGGAAAAAATTAAAAACAAAAAAATCATCCTTTTGGATGATGTAGCGACGACGCTCTCAACTTTAGAAGAGGCGGCAAAAGTTCTAAAGAAATCAGGGGTTAAAAGAGTTTGGGCTTTGACGGTAGCTAAAGGTTAAAAGATTATTTTTCCAACTGACGGTGTGTATTTGAAAAAATCCGAACTGATTTCATTAACGGGCTCGACGGGCGGAAAGGCAAAGACCAAATCCCTTGTTAGTGTTAGCGAGTAATCATCCTACGGAAAAGCGGCATAGCAATTGCTAAAGTAATCAGGCCAAAGGAGAACAAAATTATCAATTCTGTCCTAATATCAGTAAGGCCGGCGCCTAAAATCATCACCTTGCGCAGGGCCTCAATTGCATAGGTCAAGGGAACCAGATGGGAAATTTGCTGCATTATTTTTGGCATCTGTTGAATCGGAAAGAAGACGCCGGACAAAAAGAGCATAGGGAACTGAAACATAAATAAAATCTGGGTAGCTGTTTCCTGTTCGGCCGCAGACGCCGAAACTAAAATTCCCAGTCCGACAAAAGAAAAAATACCTAAAATGAGTAAAAGAAAAACTAACAACAAACTGCCGTAAATTTTTACTCCAAAAAGCAATATCGCTAAAATCAAAACAATGACTCCTTGCGCCAATCCCCGAATGGACTGCGAAGTCGCCTTTCCTAAAATAATAGCCAGTCGGCTAATGGGCGAGATTAATATGCCGTCCAAAGTGCCTTGTTCTTTCTCGCGGGAAACCGACCCCGCCAAACCCGTCATAACAGCCGTCATCACCACCATTGCCATAATGCCGGGAGCAACAAATTCAAAATAATTCGTCTCTCCCTCAATTAATCCTAGCAATTTGGTTGTAATGGGTTTAAGGAAAGCAAGAGCCGTTTTTTCTGCCGCTTCGCCTGATGGTACTACTTTCTCTTTTTGGAGCAGATAACCGACCTTTTGGGTTCCGATTTGCTGACTGAAAGTATTGACCACCTGCTCCAAAACTTGAGTGGTGATTGCCGATATTTGGGGATTGGCTTGGTCCTCGATAATTATAATTTGGGCCTGTCCATTGGCGGCCAGTTTGGTCGAAAAATCTTCCGGCACGATTAATCCTCCACTGATTTCCTGCTTTTTTATTCCTTCTTTAACCTCATCTTCCGATTGATATGTTTTAATATTAAAAGCAGGCTGGCTGTCTTTCATTGAAAGATCCTTTAGAGCTTTTATTAATTGCTCGCTGGTTTGATCATTATCAAGTCTGGCAATGCCAATCGGCACATTCTTTAAAGTCGTCTGACTGGGGAAAATAAAGCCAGTCAAGACCATCATAAATATGGGCATTATCACAAATGTTACCAACCGTATTCTGTCGCGGCTAAATTCAATTAGGTCTTTTTTGGCAATCTGCCAAATATGCGAAATTATTTCTTTCATATTACCTTACTCGATTAGTAGGCCTTCCGTGCCACATCCTTGAAGTCGACGTAATGCGGCTTGAGGCTATATCCCGAACCGTATTGCCGGTTAAGGTCAGGAATACATCCTCAAAAGTTGGATTGGATATATTTTTTACCATTTTTTTTAAATTTTCCGTAGTATCTAGAGTAATAATCTTACCGCAATCAATAATAGCTACTCTATCGGAGAGAGTCTCTGCTTCATGCATATCGTGTGTCGTCAGAATTACGGTAGCCCCTGTTTCATTCACTTCAGCGATGAAATCGCGAATAAGACGGGAGGTTTGAGGGTCCAATCCCAAGGTTGGCTCATCCAAAAACAAAATATCCGGCTCAGTCAACAAAGCCCTTACGACATTAATTCTCTGCTTCATTCCTGTAGAATAGGTTCCAACTTGATGATTGCGCCATTCCTCCATACCCAATCTTCTCAGCCACCTATCGGATCTTTCCTTAATCACCGCTGGCTTTAAATTATTCAGCCGGCCGAAAAACTGCAAATTTTCATCGGCTGTCAGACGGTCATAGAGGATAATTTTTTCGGCAACAAGCCCGATGTACCGCCGTACCTGATCTTGCTGCGCTTCTAAATCGTAACCGGCTATCCTTGCCCTTCCTGAAGTAGGGCGCAAAAGAGTTGTCAGCATCCTGATGGTGGTAGATTTGCCGGCACCGTTGGGCCCTAAAAAACCAAAAATCTCTCCTTTTTTTACCTTAAAGGAGACATTATCAACAGCTGTGAAATGGCCAAATTTTTTGGTTAAATTTTCAACTTCGATGATGTCTTCCATTTTTTATGCTTTCTTTAATTTTTCTATCTGATAATATTTCCGATTTTTAAAATCTGAGCGGCGAAAGACTTAAAACTTGTCATTCTTCCAGTACGAAGCGACCATTTCCCGCCTACGTTTTAAACTTCGATGAAAGGGCAAGTTTTCCTAACAAAATTTCTCCTAAATCCTAATAGTTTTAAAAGAAAAAAGCAACGACGCTCCCAAAATAGTCATTAACGCTGCGTAGCCAAAACCAAAAAGTGGCGAGACAGCAGCCCAAAGGAAACCCGTAATTGAGCTTGAGGCAAAATCTCCAATGCCATTAACAGTTGCCAAGGCTCCGTAACCAGTCCCCCTTAAATCTTCCGGTAAAAGATCAGCAGCTACTGTTCGCTCAAGAGCATCAGTGATGGCAATGGCAATGCCAGCTAAAAGAAAGAATAATCCCAAATAAACGAAGTTAGCGGTATTTAAGATAAAACCTAAGGAAACGATGCCGGTTAGAAGATATCCAAAAGAAAGCAACAACTTCTTGCCGAATTTGTCAGCCAAAGCGCCGATGGGGAAGGAAAAAGTAGCATAGAAAATGTTATGGAGGGTATAGAAAAGTACCGCCAGACTTCCGGCCACAACTACCCCTCTAACAGGCGTTAGAAGCTGGGTTACTCTTAAAATAAGCAAAGAGTCAGCAAAATTTCCCAGACCAAAAATTCCCACCGCTACTAAAAAGAGACGAAATTTAGAGGGAAGCAATTTAATACTTCCTATCAGGCGCCTTTGATTATTATTCGCTCTACGTTTCTCTTTAACAAAAAAGGCAATCGTTAGAAATGCCAAAATGCTGGGAATTAGAGCGACAAGAAAAATTGAGCGCAAAGATATAGATTTCATTAAAAAGAAAGCTAAGGCCGGCCCGACAATTGCTCCTAAAGTATCCATTCCTCTATGAAAACCAAAGACCCTTCCATAATAGACTGGTTCGGTTGAGTCAACTAAAAGAGCGTCTCTGGCTGGTTCTCTGGCGCCTCTTCCAGCCCAAGCCGTAATCCTGCTTATTAAGATATGAATCCAGGACGAAGCCAAAGTAAATGAACCAACTCCTATTGCCGTCAAAAAATATCCGATAACGGCAAAAGGTTTTCTTTTACCGATAAAGTCGCTATACCAGCCCGAAAGCAACTTCATAAAGCTTACTGAAGCGTCAGCTATCCCCTCAATCAGTCCCAATAAAGCGGCAGATCCCCCCACAAAAACCAAAAAAACAGGCAGGATGGCGGTTGCCATTTCGTGCCCAAAATCTGAAAAAAAGCTTGTCAGCCCCATAGCGACGATATTCTTATTAAGCCAGTTTCTTTTGTTCATATTTTTTATATCGCCGTAATGCCACGGTCTGGGATTTTTCGAAAACACGGACACACCACGTATATATATTTTAAGACTTCTTGGGATTCGTTTCGAATATTGTGTTTCTTATTTTGTGGGATGTAGATAAGATGATTTTGAAAAACAGTTTTTTTCTTGCTTTCAATATTCACTATTGCTTTTCCTTCGAAAATAATAACAATTTCTTCTCGGTTTTCTGTCCGATGTTCTCCTATTTCTTCTCCTTGATTCAAAACTATCAATCCGGATTTTATTTTTTGCGATAAAGGGGGTTTAATAAGAGAAGTACTTTTTTGTTTTTGAAATTTTATTATTTTTATCATTTTATATTTTAATGATATTAGGACGAGTCGAATTTTTTTACCGAAGGCGACGATATCAAATCAAGGAATTTCTAAAAAATGTCGGCTCGAACTTTATTTTGAAAGGTAAAAAATTTGATTTTGAACCGAAAATCTGCCCCGTAGTGAGCTTTGCTCTACTACTGGGGTCGGCTGGCAAGCCAGCAACAACATTTTCCAACTGGCGGAAGGGGTGGGATTCGCCCCGAACAAGGCGGTGGGGGTGAGATTCGAACTCACGGTAGAGTTTCCTCTACACTTGCTCTCCAAGCAAGCACTTTAAACCACTCAGTCACCCCACCGCTTTATACGGGGTAAAAACTCACTTACCGACTTGCCCCACATAATCACAGAGATTTGTGCGGGGTTAAACCCCCTGCCCCGTATTCAGCTCTGCTGCAATTTGGGGACTCTCGCGCCCTTCCTTCACCCCGTTAGAAGCCCTCTGTCCCTTGGGGAAGAAATAAATCTTACCCTCGTCTCTGGAAAGGAGGGGAATTCAAAGCTCAACTTAACTAACAGGGTTTACAAAACCTCTATTTTTAAGGTATTATTATATATAAAAACTAAATTTTCAAGAAATTCTTATGTTCCAACTTCAAAGATATCCCAAAAACCCAATTTTAACTCCAGTAAAAAAGAATTATTGGGAATCCAAAATGGTTTTTAACTGCGCTGCTGCTTTTAAAGATAATAAAGTCCATTTGATTTATCGAGCCCGGGGCGAAGACAAAATTGATTCTGTTCTAATTTCTCGTCTTGGTTATGCTATTTTAAAAAAGGATGGAGTAACGATAGAGAAAAGATATCCTTATCCAGTTTTTAAACCCCGGGAATGGTATGAACCTGCCGGTTGCGAGGATCCAAGAATTACCGAAATTAACGGGAGATATTATATGCTATATACAGCTTATCTTGGTAGAAGAGCAGCACCATATTTTGAAGAAGAGAGTACTAATATTGCCATGGCTTTTACTACCGATTTTTTAAATTGGGAAAGACAGGGGCTCTTACTCCCCTCAGTCCTCGAGCCCGAAAAAAATGGGATCCTCTTCCCAAAGAAAATTAAAGGATATTATGTACTCTATTATCGAATTGATCCTGATATTTATATTGCTTACTCAAAAAGTTTAGAAAATCCAAAGTGGATTGGTCATAAACTAATCGCTTCGCCAAGGAAAAACTCTTGGGATGCCTGGAAAATTGGAGCTGGTCCGCCACCGATTGAGACAAAAGATGGCTGGCTTTTTATCTATCATGGGGTAGACCGAGAGGGTCCTCCCAGACGTCAAATTAAAAAAGATTATGGAACTATAGACCTTGAGCGACACTATAGACTAGGGGTAATGCTAATTGATAAAGAAAATCCTGAGAAAATTCTTTACAGGTCCAATGGCTGGATTTTGGAGCCAAAAGAAGGATATGAAAAGGAAGGCCTTATTCCAAATGTAGTTTTTTCTTGTGGAGCAGTAGTAATAAAAGATACTCTCTTTGTTTATTATGGTGGCGCTGACACAGTCATCGGCGTGGCAACTTGTAACCTATTAGAGTTGCTTAAGGCAATTGAGGAAAAAAATGTTTAGACAAATGATTAGTGCAAAAAAATATTATAACAACCCCGTAATCTTTCCGATAATTAATCAGAAAGGTTTAAGGGAAACGGCTACATATAACCCAGCTTCTATCCTAAAAGATAGAAAAGTTTTTTTGTTATATAGAAGCGAAGAGGGATATGGTAATAATGCCATATCAAGAATCAATCTTGCTTCAAGTCGAGATGGATTCAATTTTAAGTGCTATAGCAGAAATCCTATTATTGATATAGAAAGTGAGGAGGAAAAAATGGGCTGTGAAGATCCTCGAATTATAAAAATAGAAAATAAATATTTTTTAACTTACACCGCTTATTCTGGCAAAGACAAAAGTGGCGATTATAAAATAAAACTTTGCGGAGCAGTATCAAAAGATCTTATTAATTGGCGAAAAATAGGTTCTTTAATACCGAAAGACAAATCAGGAGCGATAGTCCAGAATTACAAATTTGAAGGAAAATATGTAATGTATTTTGGCGGAAAGATAATCAGAGTTGCTTTCTCGAAAGATTTAAAGAGATGGAGAGTTTTCCCCAGACCAGTAATATCTGCAAGGAGAGGAAATTTCTTTGATAATCATTTAGTAGAGGGGGGAGCTCCTCCGATAGTAACAAAGGGAGGGATCTTAGTTTTTTATAATGGTAAAAATGATAAGGGCAAATTCTCGACAGGGTTAGCAATTTTTGACAAAAATAATCCTATTCGCCTTTTAAAACGATACAAAAAGCCAATTTTAGAACCGACAGAGTACTGGGAGAAATTTGGGAAAATAAATAATGTAGTATTTGCTACTGGCCTTGTTTATTTCAAAAATAAGTGGCTTTTATATTATGGGGGGGCTGATAAATCCATTGGTGTGGCTATAATGAATCCATAAAATCTATGAAAATTATCCAAATCAATCATATGTTTTTAGATGGTGGTGGCCGAGAAGAGCATATTTATCAATTAAGCAAGAGGTTAGCAGAGAAAGGACATCAGGTAACTATCGTCACTTCAGATTATACCCCAACGGGAAGTGAGGCTATAGGCGATAAAGCCCGGAGAATAAAGGGAATTTTCTTAAAAACCCTTAAGGGCTATCCGGTCAATATACCACCAGGCAGAATTCAGATTCCTGACTTAATGGATTACCTTTTAGATTTAAATAATTATGATTTAATCCATGCCCATGGAATGGGAGAGCAGGCAGCTCTTGAGGCTTTTTATGTATCCAAGATTAAAAACATCCCTTTTGTCTTTACTCCTCACTTTCATCCTTATTGGGCCTATGAAAAATTGAATGCCCAAAAAATCTGGAAAGTGCTCCAAGAGACCCAAACTCGAATGATTATTGAAAATGCTAATGCCACTATTGTTTTTTCAAAATTGGGAGAAGAAGAGTTGATTCACTATACTGGAGCGAAAAACACCAAAAATATCTATATTATCCCTAACGGAATTGATGAAAATCTTCCCAGGATTACATCGAGAGATATTGAACGAGTATTTTTAAAATATGAAATTCCTAAAGCGGAAAACTATATAATTTTCTTAGGCGACGTAACTAATCCTCGGAAGGGAGCTTTTCAGGCGGTCCAAGCCTTCCGGCAAGTGAGATTAGAATTGCCCGATACTCATTTAATTATCGTTGGGCCCTGGGGAAGTAGGCTTAAAACTACTGCTAGTATGAGTCGTTTAGTCCAATTATTAAATAAGTTAGCTAAGGCTGGTAGAGTAACTATTACCGATTGGGTTAATGATTTTGATAAGGTGGTTCTTATTTCCGGTTCTGATTTACTAATTTCTCCCACTATTTATGATTCTTTTGGAATTGCTTTAGCAGAGGCTCTTTATTGTAAAATTCCAGTAGTGGCCACAAAAGTAGGAGGAATTCCTTATGTAGTCAGGCAGAATATAGATGGGTTTTTAGTTGACAGAGCGGATAATATCAAGGGCTTTGCTAATGCCTGTATTAAATTGTTAAAGAATAAAAAAATAGCAAAAAAAATGGGAGAGCGTGGCCATAAAAGAGTAAAAAGAATGTTCTTATGGAATAATACCATAAGAAAAACCGAGAAACTTTATCAAAATCTTATTGCTAAAAATAATTTATGAAAAAAAGAGATTTAAAAATTCTTTATCTCTCTTCTTTCCCGCCCAGGAAGTGTGGCATAGCTACTTTTTGTGAAAATTTTATTAACGCAGTCCATAATAGAGATTCTTATATAGACCAAAAAGTAATAGCCGTAAATGAGATGACAGCTCCTAAAAGAGCTTACTCTCTCTTGGTAAAATATCAACTTCGACAAGAAGAGCTCGGTTGTTATGATAAAGTAGCTGCATATGTCAACGAAAGTGGGGCAGATGTATTTTGTCTTCAACATGAATACGGATTGTTTGGAGGATTTGATGGAATATTTATCTTAAAACTTTTACAGAATATAAAGATTCCAATAGTAAGCGTCTATCACTCAATTCCTATGCTAAAAGGATCGAAGAGAAAAGAATATAGATTAAAAATTCTAAAGGATATTGCCAGGTTCAGTAAATTTGTAATTGTCACGGCGGACATTGGGAAGAAAGTCTTAATAAAAGAGTGTAAAATTCCAACAAGTAAAATTGTTACTATTCATCACGGAGCGCCGGCTGTACCCTATCCTACATTAAAAGAGAAAGAAAAACTTAAAGAGAAATTCAATTTAAGAGGAAGGTTAGTAATGTCGAGTTTTGGCTTAATTTCTAAAAGTAAGGGGTTTGATTATGGTGTGGAAGCTATGTTGAATTTGAGTAAAAAATATCCAAACTTAGTGTTCTTAATTTTAGGACAGGCTCATCCTATACATGCAAACGCGATGGAGAAAGATTACTATTCAAATCTTTTGAAAAAAGTAGAAAAATTTAATCTTAAAAATAATATATTATTTATCGGTCGGTACTTAAGCGAAGAAGAATTGGTCAATTATTTAAGATTAACTGATATTTATCTCACGCCTTACCTTACCAAACCACAAATAAGTAGCGGAACTATCGCTTACGCGATGGCGACCGGAAATTGCGTTGTTTCTACTCCTTTTATTTACGCCAAGGAGTTAATTGGTAAAGATAGAGGATATTTTATAGATTTTAAGAGTGGTGATTCTATTGTCAATGTTGTTTCAGATTTAATAGACCACCCTCAGAAAATTGAAACAGCACGGAAGAAAGCTTATGAATTTGCTAGGAAATTTACTTGGCCAGAAGTGGCTAAAAAAATTATTCAAGTTTTTCAAAGAGCGATGAAAAAATAAATCCCGTACCTTGTTCGCAACGGGGTTCAACCCAATTGCTACTCATACAAGGTATTTGACCAAATCGCAACAAGTTGTGGGGTTTCCCAAAGTGCGGGATAAATCTTTATTTCCAAAAAACTAAAAAGCCCTCTTTTGGAGGGTTTTTAGTTAAATTAGATTTTGTTTAGTACTCTCCGGGCATTGAGGGCGTCGGCCCTTCTTTTTTCTCTTCTGGTTTTTCCGCTACTACACATTCAGTTGTCAAAAGCATTCCTGCCGCTGAAGCAGCATTCTGGAGTGCGAGCCGCACCACTTTGGTAGGGTCAATAATTCCCGTTTTAAGTAAGTTTTCAAACTTATTAGTCCTGGCGTTAAAGCCGAAACCTCCTTTTTCTTCTTTGACTCGATTGGCTACCACTCCTTCGTCCATCCCTGCATTCTGGGCAATCTTACGAAGCGGTGCCTCAAGAACTTTCTTTAAAATGGCAAGACCAATTTTTTGGTCTTTTGTTACTTTTATCTCATCTAAAACAGGAACACATCTTATTAAAGCCACCCCTCCACCGGGAACGACTCCTTCTTCGACGGCAGCTCTGGTAGCGGCGATTGCATCTTCAATCTTTTGTTGTTTTTGCTTTTGCTCAATTTCTGTAGCAGCACCGACTTTAATGACAGCGACACCTCCCGAAAGTTTTGCTAATCTTTCTTGGAGTTTTTCTTTATCAAATTCGGATTCTGTCACTTCAAGTTCTTTTTTGACTTGCTCAATTCTGGCTTTTATATCTTCTTTTTTGCCTTTTCCTTCAACAATAGTGGTATCCTCTTTTTTTGCAACCACTCGTCGTGCCCGACCAAGCTGGGGAATGTCGGCGTTCTCTAATTTTGATCCCAGCTCCTCAGAAACCACTTGCCCGCCAGTTAAAATGGCAATATCCTGAAGCATTTCTTTGCGTCGGTCTCCATAGCCAGGGGCTTTCACTGCCAAGGTATTGAATACTCCTCTTAACTTATTTATCACCAGAGTTGCTAAGGCCTCTCCCTCAACCTCATCAGCGATAATGATAAGGTCCTTTTTGCCTGTCTGATTTAATTTTTCCAATAAAGGCACAATTTCATTAATTGCCGAAATCTTTCTATCGGTTATTAAAATATAGGGATCGTCATATACTGCCTCCATCCTGTCAGCATCAGTAATCATATAAGGAGAAACATAACCTTGGTCAAATTGCATTCCTTCAACAATCTCTTTTTGCAGTCCAAAAGCTTTTGATTCTTCCACTGTGACAACGCCGTCTTTCCCTACTTCCTCAAAAACTTCAGCAATCAATTTTCCCATTCTCTCGTCTTCGGCTGCAATAGTAGCAATCTGTTCCATCTCTTCTTTGCTAGAAATTTTCCTTGAAATTATCTTTAATTCTTCTACTACTTTTTCTACTCCTTTATTAATGCCTCTTCTAACTTCAAGAGGATAAGCTCCGGCTGTGACATTCTTAAACCCCTCTTTGATTAGATGTTGGGCAAGTAAGGCAGCGGTAGTGGTTCCATCGCCAGCGGTATCATTAGTCTTGGAAGAAACTTCTTTGACTATCTCTGCTCCCATATTCTCGAATTTATCTTCCAGTTCAATCTCTTTGGCAATCGTTACTCCATCATTGGTAATCTCTGGTGCGCCAAAACCTTTGTCCAAAACCACATTACGACCCTTAGGACCTAAAGTAATAGTGACCGCATCAGCTAGCTTGTTAACTCCTTTAAGGAGTCTTGCTCTTGCTTCTTCCGAATATTTAATTTGTTTAGCCATAAAATTTTCTACTAATCCACGAATTTATTACGAATATACGAATTTATTATAATGGCATCTCAAGATTTTACAATAATTTTATCTGTATATTCGTATTGATTTGTAAATTCGTAAAAGTAGATTACTCTATAATTGCTAAAATGTCTTCACCTTTTGCAATCAAATATTTTTTATCATCGACCTTTATTTCGTCAGGACCATATTTTCTGAAGAGGACAATGTTTCCCTTTTTAACTCCTGGCTCAACTATTTTCCCAGAAGATAAATGTTTGCCTGGTCCGACGGCAATAACTTTTCCCTGCTGAGGCTCTTTTTCAGCCGTATCAGGAAGAACAATTCCTCCTTTCGATTTTTTTTCTTCTTCTAAAGGTTCAATTAAAATATAATCTTGAAGAGGTTTTATTTTCATAAATCTTCTACTAATTTACGAATAGCTTACGAATATACCCGAAAGCGGTGTACGAATATAAATGCGCTTTCGGATACGAATTTCTTTAAGTTATTCGTAGCCGATTGCCTAAATTCACAAATTCGTACTCTGGCAATCGGTATATTCGTACTGATTCGTAAATTCGTAGTGTATTAGCAGTCTCGACCTTTAAGTGCTAAATCAAAATTTTAGAAGATTTTAAAATCTTGTCAAGTCTCCTCCAACAATTATTTTGTGAAATACCATTTTAAGACCTCCTTTGCAATTGGAAGAGCTATTTTTTCTCCACTGCCTCCATATTCTATCATTACTAATAAAAGAATTTTTGGTTTCTCATAAGGGGCGAAAGAAACAAACCAGGCGTGGGGTTCTTTATTGCCAGGCGCTTCAGCAGTCCCTGTTTTTCCAGCCGAACTTACCGGTAAAGATAAAAGTTGCCGACAAGAACCAGTCAAAACACACTCCCTCATTGCTTTTCTGACGCTCTCAATATTCTCTTTTTGAATAAAATTTTCTCTCAAAACTTTGGGGTTGATATCTACAATTGTTTTTCCGCCCAAATTGACAATTTTATTGACAATTTGAGGCTGGTATATCTTCCCTCCGTTAGCAATAGACGATAAAGCCACTGCTAAATGTAATGGCGTAGTAAAGAAATACCCCTGACCTATCGAAACATCATAGACATCGGCAACAGACCACTGTCTTTTTTCTATTTTCTCTTTTTTCTCTTTAAACCACTGAGGGGTTGGGATAAAACTAACCTTCTCGCCAGGAATATCTATTTTCAGTTCTTCCTCAAGATAAAAAAAATCTAAATATTTTTTAATCCGGGAGATTCCCAGTCCATCAATATCGCCATACCCTCCTCCTACCGTAAAAAAATAGACATTACAGGATTGGGCAATTGCTTTATCCAAGCTAGTTATACCATGTGTCCTCCAGTCTTTTTTGATAGAGGGCTTTAATGGATTCCAAGGATTAGGAATAATTACTCTTCCTTGGCAATTAATTTGGGTCTTGGGAGTAATTATTCTTTCTTCTAGGCCTGCCGCTGCGATAAGCGGTTTTATTGTTGAGCCAGAAGGATAAAGGCCGGAAAGCACCCAATTAGGATTGTTAATCTTCTTCTCCTTTTCTAATTTCGCTAGCTTCTCTTCTGATAATCTTTGAGAATAAACATTATTATCGTCTGAAGGCAGAGAGACCAAAGCTAAAATACTGCCATCTTGAGGATTTAAAGCTATGGCCGCGGCATTTTTATTTCCCGCTCTTTTTTTTATCTCATCATAAATTTTCTTTTGAAGTTTTACATTAATATTGAGAATAAGATTATCCCCTTGTAAAGGCTCTTTTTTTAACTTGTCTGACAAAAGTTCTCCTTTGGCATTGATTATTTTCTCTCTCATCCCTTTTTCTCCTCTTAAATACTCCTCGTAGGTTTTTTCTAAACCATTTTTTCCTATCCAGTCACCGAGCTGATAGTAAGTAGGATCACTTTCTATTTCTTCTTCAGCAGCTTCTCGGGTATAACCAAGAATCGGAGAGAAATAGAAATTTTCCGGATAATATCGAAGAAAAGATTTCTTTTCTTCTTTATCTTTCTTCTCAATGTTTTTTACTAAAGGAAAGTTGTCTTGAGAGTAGATGATTCCCCGTGGAGCTTCTGTATAAACGACTCTTAAATAATTATCTGTAGCTCGAGCGGTAAATTCTCCTCCTTTTATTTCTATCAAATAAAAAGCCCTTACAAAAAGCGAGAGTGAAAAGATTGAGAGAAAAATAAAAATAATAAGAAAAACCGTATCTTTAATAGGAACTTCGAGCCTTCCTTTCTCTTCCTTTTTTGTTTCTTCTGAATCAAGTAAAGTTTCTTCCGGTTCCAATTCCTCTTTAATTTGAGTTCTCACTTTGTATTTATATTTTTCCATATATCTGTCCTCAAATTATATTAAAAAATTCTCTCTAAAAAGAGAACGTGCCTTTTCAGAACTTTAGGGGTTCCCTTTTCAATTTTTCTATTTCCTCTTCAATTTCGGACCTTATTTCTTCGGGAATAGGTATTGCTTTGCCGACCGGACTTCTGCCCGGGTAGCGCCAGCAGGAAATAATTCTAATTTTTGATTTCTTATTACTAAAATCTAATATTTTTTGATACATCACCCAAATTTCATGAGGCCGCTTTTTAGAGCCAGCTAGTTGCATTATGGCAATTGTTTCGGGAGCAATTCCTTCTTCTACTCTTTTTGGATTCCTCCAAACTCTTTTAACTCTACTCTCTGAGAGTCCATAAAATTTCATTTTTTCAATTGAGTGTTTTGTCCAAGAAAGTTCTCTTGTCCCCCTGGGAATTCTAAACTTCATATCCAAAATGACGCAAGACAAATTCTTTACCGAAATTTTTTTAAAAAGACATTTATAAAATTAAGCTTCGCACCAAGCACAAATTAAACTACCAGGACCAACGTGGGCTCCAATTACAGCTGAAATAGGATGTAAAAAAGCAATCTCGATATTATCCAATTTCGTTTCAATCATCTCTTTTAATCTTTGAGTATCTTTTAAATTATCGGCGTGGGTAAGCGCTACTTTAATCTTTTTGCCAGTTTTTCTTTCTTTTTCCGTTTCTTTCTCGATCTCGCGGAGCAAGGCCGTCGGTCTGTCTTTAGCTCTCATTTTCAGGGCGACTGAAGTAACTACTCCGTCTTTTAACCCCAAAAGAGGTCTCATGCCAATTTTAGCCATCTGCCTTACTAAAGAAGCCAGTGTATGAGTCATCCTTCCACCGGCTTCTAGCCATTTGGGATCTTCCAGCATTCCAAAAAGGTGAATTTTAGGGGTGAATTCTTTTAATATTTTTATAATCTCTTCTACTTTGTAACCACTTTCAATTAATTCAACTGCTTTAAAAACAAAGAGTCCTTCGCCAGCAGTAACATTGAGGGAATCGATAACAAAAACTCTTTTTTGTTCATCTTCTTTTAGTAAACCTCTTGCCTGAAGGGCTGAATTATAACCTCCGGAAATCCCAGAAGAAAGAGTGGTGCAGAGGATTTTCGCAGAATTTTTAAGTCTTTCTTCAAAATTTTTTTTAAAAGTCCAGGGAGAAGGCTGCGAAGTCTTGGGAAAAGTTTTAAGCCCTCGCTCTTTTGCCTCTCTCATTTTTTGATAAATATTTTCTCCGGGAATATTTTCGCTTCCTTCCCAATTTATAATATAAGGAACAACTATTATTTGGTATTTTTTAATTAGCTCTTCAGGCACATCGGCACTTTCTCCGATTATTAATCCGATTTTTCCCATAACAATGCAATTTTATAAACCTGATTTATTTTGACCTTTTTATCTTAAAATTTTTTAATTAAATTTCGCACCAGGCGCAAACTAAAGTTCCTGGTCCGACAATACTTCCAATGACATTATCAATTAAATTTAAAAAGGTTATCTCAATATTTTGGAACTCTTTTTGGAGCATTTCTTTTAATTTTTGAGCCTCGCTTGGGCAATCACCGTGGGTGATTACTATCCTAATTTTTTTACCCAATTTTCTTATTTTCTTTGTTTTTAAATCAAATTCTTTGAAAAGGGCACTGGGAACATCTTTGACTCCTGTCCTTATCCCAATGGCTGTGATTATTCCTTTTTTGACTCCAAGGAGAGGCCTCACACCAAGCTTGGACATTTGTCTGACCCAGTTAGCTAAAAGATGAGAGATCCTTCCGCTAGCTTCTAGCCACTTGGGGTCTTCAAGCATACCAATAAGATGGATTTTGGGAATTAATTTTTCCAATGCCATTATAATTTCTTCTATCTTTGCTCTCCCCTCTCTCAGGAAATCTATAGCCTTTAAGACAAGAAGGGCTTTACCTGCACTTCCATTTAAGGAATCAAGAACAAAGACTCTTTTTGAGTCCTCCTCCCCGAGGAAATTTTTCGCTTGGATTGCTGAATTATAAGTGCCTGAAAGTTTTGAGGTAATGGTAACACAAAGGATTTTCTCAAATTTTTCTAACTCTCTTTTGAAAATGCCGAGAAAATCTTTTGGGGAAGGTTGAGAGGTTTTAGTAAAGCTTTTAATTCCTCTTTTTTCTGCCGCTCTCATCTTCTGAAAAATATTTTTGCCTGGTAATTTCTCTACCTCTGGCCAATTAATCTTCAAAGGTACTACTGCTATTTGGTGTTTTTCAATTATCTCTCGGGGTAAATCAGCTCCTCCGTCAATAATAAGTCCAATTTCCCCCATAGTTTTAATTAAGATTGCAAGGTCTCCCAACTGTTTTTAGAGGCGATTTTTAATAACTCTTTATCCGGCTCGACTACTATTGGATGACCAACTGATTTTAACATTGGCAAATCAAAAATGCTATCTGAATAAGCAAAACTTTCTTTAAAATTAACTTTTAATTTTTTTTGGGAAAGAAAGTTTTCCAATTTTTCTACTTTTTGTTTGCCAAAACATAAAGGAGGAACAATTCTGCCAGAGAATTTATCTTTTTTAATTTCCAATTTTGTACCAATTGCGAAGTTGATATTAAGTTGATTTGCAATAATATTTAAAAGTCCCTGAAAACTTCCAGAAAGCAAAATAGTGGAAAAACCTTTTTTTTGATGTTCTTTTAGTCTTTTTAGAATATTCTTTTTTATACTTGGCAGAAGATATTCCTTGGCTAACCATTGAAAAAAAATAGAAGTTTTTCTTTGATTTTTTCCTTTTATCATTGTCGCTATATCTTGCCCCCAACTTTTATAATATTCTTCTTGAGAAAGAAAACCAATCTTCCAAAAAGGAATCAAGGCCATATGATAAAATATATACCAAAAAACTGGAAAGAGATTCTCTTTTTCTTTTAAATTGTATTTAACGATACCTAACCAGACATGGCGGCTTACCAAAGTCCCATCCAAATCAAAAATGGCAACCTTTACCCCGTTAGAAAGCTCCACCTTTTGGGATGGAGATGAATTAGATATTCCACCCTTGTTTCTAGAGAGAATGGAACCTGAAGCCATATTCCTTCTAACGGGGTTTACTTCCTGGTTTCTCATGTTTTAACTAATTTTTCTATGCGAGAAAAGGTTCTCAATTCTTCTTTTTTGACTAAAAGTAAAATGATGAACTGTGGGCATCCTCTTTTTTCTGTTATTGGAGATTGCTTTTTGACCACCCAAATAGAATCCTATATGATAGTGACCCTTTTGCTTCTCCCATAAAATAATGCTTCCTTCTTTTGGTTTTTTTATTTCAAACCAGCCGGATTTTCTCATATCCTTTATTGTCCCGTCAACTGTTAGGTGAGGAGATTTAATTAGATTAAAATGGTAAAGGATTGATGAGACAAAGAAGGCACAAGAACGTCTTCCTTTGTCAGTTAAATTTATTTTTTTATTTTTAATTTTGCCGAAAAAATCACGGAAAATTTTTGTCCCCTGGCTATTTTTAATCATTGAAAGATAATTATCCTTGAAAAGAATTTGAATCTTTTCCATAAAGTTATTTGGTACTTATCTTAGCGAACCGCCTTTTACCGACTTTTATAACCATTTTTTCTTTGATTGTAATCTTCTCCCTCCAATCTTCCATAACTTTACCATCTATTTCTACTCCCTTTTGCAAAATTAGTCTTTTTGCTTCACTTTTTGATTTAGCGAACTTTAAATCAATCAGAAGATTAACTAAAGGATAGAATTTGTGAGGAATAATAAAAATTGGCATTTTAGAAGGGACTTTTTTCTTTTTGAAAACTTGTTCAAATTCTCTCTTAGCAATTTTTGAACTTTTTTCTCCATGGTAGAGAGCCACTATCTCTTGGGCCAATTTTGCTTTAACTTTGGCAGGGTTTATCTTTTTCATCTTTAGTAATTTTTCTATTCTTTGAATCTCTCTGCCAGGAACCTCGGTACATAACTCAAAACAGGTAATTATTACTTCGTCAGGCAAAGCCATTACTTTGCCATATATTTCTGGGGCTGAGTTATCAAGAGCAATAAAATTGCCTTCACTTTTGGACATTAATTTCTTTTTAGTTTTTGGATTGACAAGAAGCTTAGTTGCAATCACCAATTTTTCTCTTTTCTGATAAATTTTTACCAGGTCTCTACCTATAAGCATATTAAATGTCTGGTCGTTCCCGCCAATCTCAATATCAGCATTTAGCGCTACCGAGTCATAACCTTGTAAAAGAGGGTATAAAAATTCATGGAGATAAATTTCTTTTCCTTCTTTTATTCTTTTTTGGAACATATCTCTTTTTATCAGCTTACCAATGGTAATTTTTGAGGTAAGACCAATTATTTTTTCGAAGGTTAATTTCGAAAGCCATCTGCTATTGAATTTTATTTCTACCGGATTTTCTTTGGAATAAAAATCTAAAATCCTTCCTGCCTGATGTTCATAACTCTTACAATTGTAGAGAATATCTTTTTTGAGCATTGCCTTCCTTAATGACAATCTGCCTGTCGGATCGCCAATCTGGGCTGTAAAATCTCCAGTTAAAAAGACAACTTTGTGCCCCAGCTGTTGAAATTTCTTTAATAAAAGAAAATTGGTAGAGTGGCCGAGATGTAATTTTGGTCCGGTAGGATCAATACCAATATAAATAGTTAATCTTCTTCCGGAAGCTAAAAATCTTTTCAAAGCTACCTTTGAAGGCCAGATTTTCTCAATATAACGAGAAGAGAGAATTTCTTCTATTGTTTTAGGACTGCCATCTATTTTCATAGTAAAATTGATAAGGAAATTGATTTCTATAATTATAAATGATAGCATAAATTATACTTTTGACCAATAATTAAAAACCCCATTTTGATATAGCGGGGGTAAGAAATTTAATCTTTTTGTGGGAAATTCTAAACTTTGCGCTTTGCGCAAAGCCACCGAGCCGAGCAGCGAAGCCGCGAGGCAATCCTCTCATCAAACGGCGAAAGTTGCGATTGGTGGACCCGCGGGGACTTGAACCCCGGACTCATCCATGCCATGGATGCGTGTTACCACTATACCACGGGCCCTCTTCGCTTCACTCAGAGTAGACTACAAGTTCACACTGAGGTGGTCTCTAAGACCACCGAAGTGCCCCCAGGAGGACTCGAACCTCCAACCTTTCCCTTAGGACGGGACTGCTCTAATCCAATTGAGCTACGGGGGCTTATTTATTAATTAACGTTTTATAATTTTCTCTTCGTAGAATTGATCAATTAATGATTGAATTAACTTCAAAAAATTACCTCCCTTTTTTATAGTTATTCTGCACATTCCATATTTAGTTTTACCTCTCGTACTCCCATCGTTAAATCTTATAATAAATCTATGCTTTGGAATTCTAGTAATTTTAGACCAATAATTTAAACATTCGGACCTATTCATACCAGAGAATATCCTCAAAGTTGGTTTAATATCTTTTTCTTGTACATTGAATACCTTTCTTAATACAAATAAGTAAGTTTGAATCATTCTTCCATCTGAATTAATGAATTCGCAACTTCTCTTACTCCCCTCTCCCCAGTACAGTATAGAGACAACGATAGCAAGCTCTCGATATTCGCCTCGCAATAATTCTTGGGCACGATCTCGCGCTTTTTGCCAATAAATTTTTGTTCGTTTTGCGCTCCCTCCTTGTTTAGCTTTTAATATAGGAATATATTTCGGCACAACTCTCACGCCTTGAATATGATACCATACGGTAGTTTTAGGTATGGATAGCTCTGCGACTAATTCATTAATACTATATCCTTTTCTTCTTAACTGTTCTAATTTTTTTATCTTATCTGTTGAATGAACTCTCATTATTATAGTGTATCACACAAACTAGAAAGAGCCAATGTCTTATTATTAGAAGTTCGATGTTCTATTCGAAGTTCTATCCGTTGAACTACGAGAGCGAGACCTTAAAATCTCCTTGCCCTTACTTAAATTAGAAACAATAGTTATCTGGTCGTTTGGTATATAATGAAGACTATCTTCTTTATCTCTTATCGCTGTTTTCCGCAAAGTGAAATCCTCAACTTTTCCTTCTATATTTCCAATTTTGACTTTATCTCCTACCCGAAATTGGTCCTCAATTAAAATAAAAATCCCAGAAATATAAGCCTTAACTAAGGTCTGTGAGCCAAAACCTACTGCCACACCGATAATCCCAGCGCCGGTTAAAAGCGGGGTGATATTCACTCCAAATTCATCCAAAATCATAAAAAGGACTACAAAGATTATTAAAATTCGCAAGGCATTGGTCAAAAGTTCATATAAGGTCTTGGTTCTTTTTTGAATTGCCTCTCCGTCTCTTATCTCGTATTTTTTCTCAGTGATTTTTTTTATCCATTTTTCTCCGAATTTCTTGAAAAAATGATAAAGAAAATAGCCAGAGACAGCAATGACTAAGATTTTTATTCCCGAAACAAAAAACCATTCCAAAAAATCTATTTCCATAACTTAAGTTTTTAATTTTTTAAGATACCTATAAGCCGAGAGGGCAGCTTTGGCTCCTTCACCGGCAGCAATTACTACTTGTTTATATTCTACATCACTGGCATCCCCAGCAGCAAAAAGACCTGGCATTGTTGTTTCGCAGGTTCTGAGATTAATTTCAATCTCATCTAACTTATTAATCAAATGATCAAACTTCACCAAATCTTTTACAAAAGAGGTGGCCGGGCGAGAACCAATTTCGACAAAAACCCCTTCGACATCTATGGATTTCTTTTCCTTCAATTTTAAATCTTGATAAACTACCGAATTCACAAATTTATCTCCTCTTATTTCTTTCAAGAGAGCATTAGTTATGACTTCTATTTTTCCTGTCTTTTTTGCCTTTTCCTGATTAGCCTCAAAGGCCTTCACTGCTGATCCATATTCTAAAATATAAATTTTTTTAGCAAAACCTGCTAAAAACAAGGCTGCTTCAAAGCCAGCATTCCCTCCTCCGATTACGGCCACGCTCTTTCTTTTAAAGAGTGGCCCGTCGCAGGTCGTACAATAGCTCACTCCTTTGCCAATAAATTCTCTTTCTCCCGGAACTTTTAACGGCCTTGGGTCTACTCCGGAAGCAACAATTACTGCCTTTGATTGATACTCTTTTTTGTTCTCAGTAAGAATCTTAAAATTTTCGTTAGTCTTCCTTACTCTTACTACTATCTCTTTTTTGGTATCAATTTTAAATTTTTCAAGATGCACTTTAAATCTTTGGAGCAAGTCTGCCCCTGAAATTTCTGAAAAACCAGGGTAGTTTTCAACCGGCACAGTCTTCCTGGCTATTTGTCCACCAAACTCTTTAGTAATTAATAAAGTTTTTAGATTTTGCCTCGCCCCGTAAATTCCCGCAGTAATACCCGCGGGGCCTCCCCCGATTATAATTAAGTCATACATAGTTGTTTGCTATTAGTTATTTTAATGGGTAGCACAAGAGATGCAAGGATCGTAAGCCCGGATGAGGGCTCGAATTTTTCTTATTCTCTCATCTGGTGAGACCTTTAAAAGATTACCAAGATAAACTTTCAGGTCCTCTTCAAGATTGTTTAAAAATTGAGCAGTAGGGGTAATAATATCACAATCTAAAATTCTACCATTTGTATCAACCTCAAAATAAGTGAAAAGGGTGCCTCTTGGTGCTTCCATTGCCGAGAGACTACTTCCTTTTTGAATTTTTAATTTAAAAGGTCTTTCTTTCAAATCTTGCTTTAAAATTTCCTGGATTAATTTTCCTATTTTTTTAAGAAAATGCAGAATTTCTATTGTCTGACAAAAAAGATTATAGAAAGTATTCTCAAAGAATTTTTCACTTGTTAGATTATGATTTTTAAAAAAAATCCCAAGACTTTTTTTTGCTTCGTCAGACAACAAATCTTGATTATTTTTAATTCTGGCAATGGCTCCGAGCATATAAGGCTTACCTAGGTGTTTTACCCTTTTAACTGGTGGCCTTCTAAGGTCCTCTTCTATTTTACTTGAAAAGAAATCACCGATAGAGAAGGTTTTTGGGGTAAGAATATACTCTCCTTGGTAAAAGGCATATTCCTTCTTCGGAGAGAGAGAAACGAAATTTGTTTTTCTTTGAAGAGAAGGGTAAGAAAGATTTTGAAAGGTTTTTACTAAAAATAAAGCGGCATCGTAAACCTCACTTAAATCTTTAGAGAGTTTTTGAATGTCTCTTTTATCGGGTAATTTGGAAAAACCTCCGATTTGAGGCCTCATAGGATGGATTGCTCTTCCACCGATTATTTCAGTTACTCTTAAAGAAAATTCTCTTATTTTTAGAGCGGCTCTTGCTTCTTTTTTAAATCTTTTCATTAAGTCTAAATCATTTTCGATATTGAAAAAATCAGGTAAGGCAAGAAAAAAAAGATGGAGAGCATGACTCTGGATAATCTGAGCAGCCAACAACAATTTCCTCAAAAGCGTGGTTAAAGACGAGGGTTTTACTTCTAAGGTATTCTCCAGGGCCCGACAGGCATTTAAAATATGAACAACCGGACAAATTCCGCAAATTCTGGAGACAACTATCGGTACTTCCTCTACTCTTCTTCCAATTAAGATTCCTTCAATCTGACGAAGTCCCAATAAAGTCTGGAGTCTTAATTTCTCAATTTTCCCATCCCGACTTACCTCTGCCCAAAAACCGGCTTCTCCTTCGATTTTATGAATATGAGGAATAATAATTTTTTTCATAAAAATTTCTTCACATCATCTTTTATACCAAAAATCTCAAGGTTTTCTTCGATTTCCTCCTGGGAGCGTATTCTTTTCAAAAAAATTATAAAATTCTTGGGATTGATATTTTTAAAGATGCCTCGACAACCGTAGCACATCACTCTTGATTTTGGACAAATTGCTCTACAACCAGCAAGAGTTATTGGACCAAGACAGGGTTCTTTTTTTCTTAAAAGACAATCTTTAGTCCCGGCAAGAGGACACTCAGTACAAACTGGTTTTTGAGGAATTTCTGGGATTTTTCCCTCAACGAGCTCATTAGCTAATCGTAAAAATTCTTCCCCATTTATTGGGCAGCCGGGTATAGAAAAATCCACTTTGACAAAATTATCGATTTCTTTAATTTCAGGATTAGCAATGTTATCAACATGTTTATAAATAATCCGAATCGTTTTCTCCTTATTCTGGTAATTTTTCATTTCGGGTATCCCTCCCAAGGCAGCACAATTGCCAAGAGCCACCAATATCTTAGCTTTCTCTCTTGCTTCTTTTAAGATTTTAAAATCATCTTTGGTAATAGGGTTTCCTTCGATAAAAGCGATATCGAAAAGGTCACATTTTAAGGACTCTTCTTCTAAAAGACTGCACTGAGCAAGCTCGACTTTTCGCAAAAAATTAAAGAATTTTTCACCTAAGTTAAATAAAGCAAACTGACATCCTTCGCAAGAAGTTAAAGAGAAAATGGCAATTTTGGGTTTTTTTCTCATTGAAGATTTTTAGGATTTCTGAAACTATTTATGGTTTTTTGGGTATATTTTTTAAGATTCTTTGCCTCTTTTTTATTTAAAACTTGGATGGCATAATTCCAATGAAAGGAAACTTGGTTGCCTAATTTAATTTTTGGCAAAATGTTTTTATCCCAAATAAGATATTTCTTTTTAAGGTTGCCAAGGTGGGGCTTTTTATTAAATGTTAACGGTTGGTATTCTACCTTTATCTCGTTTTGCGCCTTATCTATTTTTCTCACCTTGCCCCAGCCAATTCGACAAAGGTCAACTAATTTTTTAGTAAGAACTATTCTGCCAGAGACGGAGCCTATTACAAGAACGTGAAAACTATGATGGGGCTTGGACCCTGGTGGAACTGTCTTGGCTCTTAATTTGGCTTCTTTTTCTTCCAGTAAACCCTCAGTAGAAAAATCATGAACAATCATTTTTTTTAATCCAGGAGTTTTTACTTTTTCTAAGAGTTGATTACCAATCCAATAGGCCTTAACCACTCTTTTTTCAAAAGGATCCTTGATTTTGTTAGCCCTGGCAATTAATTTATAGTAAGGAAAGGCTCCCTTAAAATTTTTTAGAAGTTTTCTAATTTCCCCTTTGGGAATGTCTTTGCCAGAAATATAATCCAAAAGAATTTTCTTTGCTGTTTTTTCTTGGGGGCCACAAAAACCGAGTCGATGGGTAACAATTCCATAAAGAGCGGCTAATTTAAGACCGGACATAAACCCAGTAGTACAATTTATAATTTTAAATTCCCAAGTATCACAATTATTATTCTAAATTGCACTATTGATTTTAGCATTTTTATGGTTGTAATACTGGATAAATTAATTTTTTAACCAATCGCCAACTTTCTTTAAGACCTATGACAAAAACTACTCCTGAAATCATAAAAAAACCTGCCAAAATTTCCTGGAAACTCACTTTCCCACCAGAAATCAAAGAAACTAAAGTGGTCACTGGAGATCCCAAAAGTAAGATTACTGTTGCTTGAGAAACTGGTATATATTTAAGCCCACTATACCAAGTTATTACATAACCAAAAAGGAGAATTGAGGTAACTATTACCCAACCAATTTGCTTTAAAACAAGGTCGGATAATAAAGGCAACTGACTAGTAGCTCCAAAAAAAATCAAAATAAACAAAGAACCGAAAAACATTCGAGCCCAAGCTACAGTCCTACCTTGAAGTTTTTCTGACCTTAAAACGTACTTAGAAATCGTATTCTCTACCGCCCAAAAAAGAGTGGCTGAAAAAACCAAAAAATCTCCTAAGTTTGGCGAGAAAGTTAACTTTTTCAACAATAATAGACTGCCCAAAATTAAAAATAGTCCTCCCAAAAAAAACTTTTTATCAATCTTTTCTTTCAAAAAGACAAAACTCAGGACTGCTACATAGATAAACATTGTCTTGTGCCAAAAAGCTGCTTGAGCCGGACCAGTTAGGGAAAGTCCTTTGAAAAATAGTAAAAAAGGAATACTTCCCCCTACTAAACCAATAATTATTAATAAGAACCAATGTTTCTTAGTTAAATGTTTTAAGACCTTCCAATCCTTGAACGCTAATAAAACTCCTGTCAGAAAAAGAGCGACAATAGAATTTTTCAGCCAAGCAAAAATATAAGGGTTGATAACGCTTACCCCGAATTTGTTAATAAAAATTGAAAAGCCCGAAATAATGGCAGTAAAAATGACTAAGAAGTAACCTTTTTTCATATACTTATTTCTTGATTAGATTAATTATTTCTTTTGCTTCTTTTTTTGTTATTTTTCCGACAATAAAGTTGTTTTGTAAAATTACGTAATCTCCTACTTTCACTCTAATTAAAGAGCCTCTAACCTCTTTTTGTCGACCATCTTCTTCTGTAATAATCTTTTGATTTTTGATTTTCTTTATCTTGGCTGGTAAAGTAATACACATTTTATATTTGTTTTCTGTTGGTATACCCAAGAACTAATAAATATCCTTCTGGTTTTGATAACTGATGGCTTCGGCTAACTGTTCCCGATTAATATCTTCTTTACCTTCAAGGTCGCTAATGGTCCTAGCTACCTTTAGAATTTTGTGGTAAGAGCGGGGAGAGAGACTCAATCTCCGCATTGCCTGGCGCAAAAGGTCTTTGGAGCAAATATCAATTTTACAATATTCTTGAATTTTTTGTAACGGTATCTCACTATTCAAAAATCCTCTGGATTCTTGGATGGTCCTAGATTCTTCTACTCTTCTCCGAATATTTTTACTCTCTTCTGCTACGATTTTTGAGGTCAATTTCTCAAAACCAATTCTCGGGACTTCAATTTTGATATCAATCCTATCAAGGATTGGTCCAGAAATCTTCCGGCGGTACCTTGTAATCTGAGAAGGTAAGCAAGTACATTCTTTTTGAGGATCGCTGAGATAACCGCAGGGACAAGGGTTAGAAGCGGCAACCAGAGTAAATCTGGCAGGAAAAATTACGCTCTCCTCGGCTCGCGCCACCAAGACCTTCCCATCTTCCATGGGTTGGCGAAGGGCCTCAATTACATCGCGGTGAAATTCTGGAAATTCATCTAGAAATAAAACGCCACGGTGAGCTAAAGTAATTTCTCCTGGACGAATATGGGAGCCTCCGCCAATCAAAGCTGCAGCCGAAGAAGAGTGGTGAGGACTTCGAAAAGGGCGTTTAATTATAATAGAGTTCTTTGAGGCTAAAAGCCCAGCAACACTATAGATTTTTGTTACTTCTAAAATTTCTTCTTTGGCCATCCTTGGCAAAATTGAGGGGAGAGCCCGAGAAAGTAAAGTTTTACCTGAGCCTGGTGGCCCCATCATAAAAATATTATGCCCACCGGCAGCAGCAATCTCCAAGGCTCTTTTGATGCTTTCTTGCCCTTGAACATAGGCAAAATCAATCTCAGGATATTCTTGGGCAGGAATATCCTCTGCTCCTTTACCAGTTAGTATATAGTTTTCTGTTTTCCCTTCTAAAATTTTAAGAAGACCCTTAAGGTTTTCTACTGCTAAAATTCGAAGCCCTTTTACCAATTCTGCTTCTTTCTGATTTTCCTTTGGTAAAACTAAAAGCTTATTTTCTTGCCTTGCTAAAATGGCTGTTGAGAGTGCTCCTCTTACTTTTCGTATTGAGCCATCTAAAGAAAGTTCTCCCATAAAAATTTTATCACTTGTCTTAAACTTTTTTACTTGTCCCGATGCCAATAAAAAACCCAAGGCTATCGGAAGGTCATAAATCGCTCCTTGTTTTTTTATCTCGGCTGGAGCAAGATTCACAGTAATGCGACGATTATGATGCTGAGGTGGCTTCCCTCCGCTATTTTTAATTGCCGAGGAAACTCTTTCTTTTGACTCTTCTACCGCTTTATCGGGAAGACCTACAATAGAAAAAGCATGAAGACCTGAGGTAAAATCAACTTCAACTTCGATTATTCTGGCATCGAGCCCAATAAAAGCTGAGGAAAAAATTTTAACAGCCATATTTAAGAATAATTTAAAATCCTTTTTATATAATAGGGCGACAGGCAGCAATTAAAGTACCGGGACCAGAATTCGCTCCTACTATAGGAGGAGCTAGAGAAACAAAAGCAACTTCTGCTTTTAATTCTCTTTCTATTTTTTCTTTTAAACTATAAGCTAACCCAATATTATTAGTGTAATTTATTCCAACCTTCATGTTAGTTTTATAATATCTTCTAATTTTCTGAGAATGACATTGAAGTTGACGAAAAATAGCCTTAAAAACATCCCCACTTCCAAAATTAAATCCAGCGAACCCCACTACTCCTTTTTTGATTCCAACAATAGGCTGAATACCCAGGCTCTTTAATGTTTGGAAAAGCCAAGCCTGTTTTTGACTCATTCTTCCTATTTTTTCTACCCAAAAAGTATTTTTTAAAAAAGCGACCATTTTAATTTCTCGCTTTAGACTTTCGAGTCTCCTTTTGATTTCTTTTATCTCTTGATGTCCCTTAATTAATTCTAATACTTTTAAAACAAAAAGACCTTCGCTGGCTGCCGCATGTCCCGAATCGATTAATTCTATCTTTAAAGAATCCGACATAAACCCTTTGGCTTGAAATGCCGAATTGTAGGTACCGGATAAGCGACTACTTAAAGTGATAACGACAACTTTCTGAAATCCCTCTAATAATCTTTTGTATGCTTTAATAAAGTCCCCTGGCGATGGGGCTGAGGTTTTAGGATGGGCTTTAGTTTCTTCCATTATCTGATAAAGGTTTTTCTCTGGAAATTTCTCTGCTTCTGCGAAAAAGAGTTTTGTCTTGACTATTTCTATTTGATATTCTCTGATGATTTTTTCTGGTAGAGAACAAATATCATCTACAACGATGCCAATATTATCCATGAAAAAAATATAAATTTAAGAATGGAATTAGTCTTAGAGAGGAATATTGCCGTGCTTTCGTAGAATCTTTTCTTCTTTTTTATCTAAAAGTGATTCCAGACATTTGGTCAAAACGCTGGTTGTGTCTTTTGGATTAATTATCATATCCACCTGCCCAAGTTTTGCTGCCTGATAAGGGTTTAGAAAAAATTCTTCCAGCTCTTTTATTTTTTCTTTCTCCATCCTCTTAGGATCTTTGCTTTCAGCTAATTCTTTTTTGCAGATTATTTTTACCGCTTGAGCAGGTCCCATCACGGCAATCTGAGCGGACACCCAAGAAATAACTTTATCATAGCCAAGGTAGCGTGAAGCAAGAGCAATATAAGCTCCTCCAAAAGCTTTCCTTAAAATTAGGCTAAGTTTGGGTACAGTAGCTTCGGAAAAAGCGTATAAAACTTTTGCTCCATGGCGGATTATTCCTTGGTGTTCCTGGTCAGCTCCGGGAAGATAGCCAGGAGTATCTACTAAATTAATTAAGGGAATATTGAAGGCGTCACAGAATCTAACAAAACGAGCAACTTTATCAGAGGAGTTAATATCAAGAGTCCCTGCCATAAACTTCGTCTGATTGGCAACAATACCTACCACATTCCCAGCCAGTCTTACAAATCCAACTACCACACTGGGAGCAAAACCAGGCTGGATTTCTAAAAAGGAATTTCTATCAAATATTTCAAAAATAACTTCTCTCATATCATAACCTTTCTCTTCCTCTTCCGGGACTATTTTTAAGAGAGCGTAATTTTCTTTCTCGAAGAATTCCGAAAAAATACTTTTTTGCCTGGGAGGGTCTTCAAGATTGTTTTGAGGAAGATAAGATAAAAGTTTTTTAACACCGTTAAAACAATCTTCTTCGTTGTTAAAAACGAGATGACAACAGCCACTTTTGACACTGTGAACAGCAGCACCTCCTAATTTATCAAAAGATATTTCTTCGCCAGTTACCGATTTAATTACTTCGGGTCCGGTAATATACATTTGAGAAATACCATTAACCATAAAAACAAAGTCTGAAAGCCCGGGAGCGTATGAAGCTCCTCCCGCTGATGGTCCGACAACCACACTGATTTGAGGGATAACGCCTGAGGCTTTAATCATAGAGTTAAAAATAGCCGCATAGCTATCCAGGCTTGAAATTCCTTCTTGGATTCTTGCTCCACCACTATCGATTATCCCGATAATGGGCGAACCTGTTTTCCTTGCCAACTCGATGACCTTGACGATTTTTTTGCCGTGCATTTCTCCTAACGATCCTCCCATTTTTGCAAAATCCTGAGAATAAACATAAACTTGACGATTATTTATCTTCCCAAAACCACTAACTACTGCATCTCCCGGGACTCTTTTTCGGTCCATACCAAACCTTGAAAAACGACTTTCTACAAAAAGATCTAATTCTACAAAAGTTTCCGGATCAAAGAGCAAGTTAATCCTTTCTCTGGCAGAGAGTTTTCCTTTTTTATGCTGTTTTTCAGCAAATTCGGGATTTTCCAGCTCAGAATTTTTTTCACTTAGTTTTGCTATCTCTTTTTTGAAATTCATAGTGGTTTTTCCCCACTACCAATGTATTGGTGTGGGGGTTTAGGTAAGCTCGAGGCTTCCTTCTAAAATTTTAATTATTTTATCTTCCTTTAATTTAATCATAATAGCTCCATCTTTGTCAAAATCCAAGACCGTTCCAGGAACTTTTTTATTTTGGACGACTGCCCTAATCTTCCGTCCTATTAAAATTTCATATTTTTTATATTCCTTCAAAATTTCTCTATTGTTCTTTTTCAAAAACTCTCTAAATAACTTAAGAAATAAACTTAGAATCTCTTTATTATCTACATTTTTGCCCTGTTCTTTTACAACGGAGGTGGCTTCTGGAGATAAATATTTAGGAAAACTTTTTATATTGGTATTAATCCCCACTCCTGCTATTGAAGTTCGAGATTTTTCCCCGACTATATTTTCTACTAAAATCCCAGCGACTTTTTTAAAAGCGGGCTTTTTTTGAAAATAGGAAGGGGCTAAAATATCATTTGGCCATTTAATCACTGCTTTAAGACTAGATTTTTCTCTTATTGTTTTAACTACTGCTATTGCTGTAACAAAAGGCAAAAGTTGAAGTTTTTTGACCGAGATTTTTGGCAAAATTAAGGAAAAATACAAGCCTCCTGCTGGAGAGAACCAAAATCTTTTTCCTTTTCCGTAGCCTTTGCTTTGAGAGTTGGCTAAGACCACTGTCCAGCCGTGCAAATTATTTTTAGCTATTTCTTTTGCTTTAAGATTGGTGGAGCCAATCTTGGGATAAAATAAAAAACAAATTTGATTAGAATTTCGTATATAAATGGTTGATGAATTTTTCATAAAATCATTCAAGGATTATTAATTTCTCGCCACTATTTACAAATTGTTTTTCTTTGACTTCGATTTCTTTTACTCTCCCGTAACTTTCGGAGATAATTTCGTTTTCCATCTTCATTGCCACCAAAGTAATGACTGGCTGACCAATCCTTATTGTCTCACCATCTTTGACATGAATTTTTGAAACAATACCAGCAATGGGAGTTTTAATTTCTTTTTCTTGGGGAAGATTAGGTACTACTTCACTTTTTCTAATACTTTCAAGCGAAGGATAATCTTTCCTTTCGATAAGGACCAACCTGTCAAATTCATCTTTACTAAAAAAATAATCTTCATTTTCTACTCTTACTTTGAGAAGATTCTCTTTAATTTCAGAAATTTCAATGTTATAGGATTTATCTTTTAAGAAAATTTTAGTTTTCATAACTTCCAGCTAAATCTTTTAACGAAAGTTTTCTTCTTCTAAAAATTTCTGCCGGTTAATTATCTTCCACTTATTAATTCTATTCTCCTTTCTATTAGTTTCTTGAATCTCTTGGAAAAAATGGGCAACTATTAGAGCTATTTCTTTTTTTGTTATCTTTTCGGGAGTTTCTTTAAAAGTAACTTCTTTTTTAATCTTGGCTTTAGCTTCTCTAACCTTTTCTATAATATTATTTTCTTGAATAAACGAGGTAGAAAGATTCCCTTCAATGAAATTTTTATTTTGAAGAACAATTTTAAAAAAAGGTATTAAAGTAGGGATGCCTTCGATAATGAATTCGTCAAAAGCTCTCCGGGCCCTTGAGATAACTGACTGACGATCTTTATCAAAGATAATAAGTTTTGCTATCAAACTATCAAAATAAGGAAATATTCTCTGGCCAACATGACAGAAACTATGAATTTCTATCCCTTTTCCTCCGGGAGGTAGATAGTGAGTGACAGTTCCAGTCCGAGGGCCAAAATCCTCAGTAGCTTCTTCGGCGCAAATTCTAAATTCCATTGCCCAATTCGACATTTTAATCTTTCTTTGCTTTAAATCCAATTTTTCACCTTGGGCAATCTTAATTTGCTCCTTAACTAAATCAATTCCTGCTACTAGCTCAGTGACAGGGTGCTCAACTTGTAACCTTGGGTTAACTTCGATAAAGTAGAAATTCTTTTTACTATCAACTAAAAACTCGACTGTTCCTAAACTCTCATAATTGAAGTATTCTCCAATTTTAACAGCGAATTTCCCCATTTTCTTTCTTAATTTTTTGTCCAGAAAAGGCGAGGGAGCTTCTTCAATTAGTTTTTGAAAACGACGCTGGACTGAACATTCTCTTTCTCCAAGATGCAACACCTTTCCTTTACCGTCACCGACAATTTGGAATTCGATGTGACGAGGCTTTTCTAAACACTTTTCAAAAAAAACCATATCGCTCCCGAAAGCAGTTTTTGCCATTCTTTTTATCCTTTGAAAATTCATTAATAATTTTTCTTGGTCTCTATCTTTTATAACGGCAATACCTATTCCTCCTCCGCCATCGGCTGCCTTTAATAAGAAGGGTATGTCCGTTTTTTTAGCTATTTTCAGACATTCTATTTCGTTCTGAATAGGTCTTGGAGTACCATTTAATAATGGACAGCCAATTTTTTGAGCAATTTTCCTTGCCTCAAGTTTATTACCTAATTTCCTCAAAGTTTCTCCCTTGGGACCAATAAATTTAATATCATTTTTTTCGCAAAAATCAGCAAAATCTCCATTTTCAGCCAAAAATCCATATCCCGGGTGAATGGCATCAACATCAGCTTCCTTGGCAATTTCAATCAGTTTTCTTTGGTCCAAATACCCTAAAATTCCTTCTTCTTCCAAATAATAAAACTCATCAGCTAATTTCGTTTCCAAAAAGTGCTCTTCTTGACCTTTCTGGGGACAAAGAGCCACTGTTTTAATTCCCATCTCTTTGCAGGCTCGAATAATCCTTAAAGCTATTTCTCCTCTATTAGCAATGAGAATCTTTTTAATCTCCATAGAGAGTATTATTTTAATGAAAATAGGGATAACCTTTACCGCAGAGCGGAGAGAGCGCCGTCATAACTTTATCAGTAACTTTTCTCAAAATCTGCTCATATTCTCTTTTGGGAAAAGTAGAGATATCCCCTTCCTCTATAATATCAGAAAAATAAATGGGCTTGCCTATTCTTATAATTCTTTTAAGACTTTTATCTTTGTTCAAAACTCCAACGGGGACGACGGGCACTTCTGTCTTTATCGCTAATTCTGCCACTCCCGTCTTTCCCTTTTTTAGAGTTTCACTTCTATTAGTACCTCCTTCTGGATAAATAACAATAATTTTACCTTTTTTTAAATATTGAATGACTTTTTTTAAAACTTCTCTCCTGTTTTTGCTTTTTCTATTTACGGTGATAGTTTCAGTAAAAAAATAAAGCGGACCAAAAAAGAGGGGGTGATAAGGCGTCTCCATCTTACCAATAAAATGAACTTTCTCAAATTGACTTTTAAAAGGAATGGCAATAAAAAAATGGTCGAAATAACTCTGGTGATTAGCAGCAATGATGAAGTTTTTACCGTGAAGAATATTTTCTTCTCCTTCGATCTTTTCAATAAAAAATTTTTCGATAATGGGAGCGAGGATATATCTTGCCAAAATGGAAAAACTTTTTTTCATAAACAAGTTACCACTTAATCGAGCTCCGCCATTGCCCCCTGAAGAATTTCTTTTGTTTCTTTCATAATCTCTTCAACTACCTCTTGGCAACTTTTAATTTCAGAGATTCCGGCTGCCGAGATACCAGCCAAAAGAGGAATATTTTCCACGTTTTCTCCTCCAATTGAACCAGCAATTTTTTCGGCTTTTAATTCTTCTGGAAAGGCTCCTTTTTCTTCTAGTTTTTTCCAGTTTTCTGATAATTTATTTTTTATTAATCGGATTGGGTGACCGGTAAATTTCAAGACTACTTCAATGTCATCGGCCGTAGATTCCCTGATTCTTTTTTTGTAGGCTTTTGAGACAATAGCTTCAGTTGTTGCCAAAAATCTTGTCCCCATCTGAATTCCGTCAGCCCCTAACAAAAATGCGGCGGCAACAGTTCTACCATCGTAAATACCACCGGCTGCAATTAAGGGGTTTTTCTTTAATAATTTTTTTGCCTGAGGAATTAAACAAAAGGTGGTATTTTGGCCAATATGGCCTCCCGATTCTAGCCCTTCGACTACTACCGCGTCAGCACCATTTTGTTCCATTTTTTTAGCTAATCGAGGAGAAGGGACGACTGGAATAATTTTAATTCCGGCGGCCTGAAAATAAGGAAACAAAGGTAAAGGATTGCCGCCTCCGGTAAAAACGATTGGCGCCTGGCAACGAATAACTACTTTTACTAATTCTTCCATCTTAGGATTTTGTAAAAATAAGTTAACAGCAAAAGGATTTTTTGTTAATTCCCTCGTTTTTTTAATTTGGCTTTCTAACCATTGAGCCGACATTAATCCTGAACCAATTGTACCCAAACCCCCGGCATTGGAAACCGCTGAAACTAAATTAGATTCGGAAATCCCGGCCATTCCTCCTTGGATAATTGGGTATTTTATCCCCAAGAGTTTTACCAAAGAATTATTTTCGAACATATTTTTTATTAAATTCTTCTTTTTTGACCGTTGCCACAGAAAATCTTGCCTCGCATTTTAACTCTTCTCCAACAAAAGCCTGACCTTTGATGTGGGAAATTTTAAAAGTAAAAGATCCGGGAGGCATATCAT
>Ga0210049_1000144_pt1 | contig 50533 bp, 47 predicted proteins | sample CryGeyCG2014_300_2_FD_183964 | JGI IMG/M metagenome (GOLD analysis project Ga0210049, IMG submission 183964) | Groundwater microbial communities from aquifer - Crystal Geyser CG06_land_8/20/14_3.00 (SPAdes) (version 2) | ecosystem: Environmental > Aquatic > Deep subsurface > Groundwater | place... | reverse complement strand
ACTACCCGAACAAGTTCGGGATTCCAATGGGATTATGACACAGTCTGTGTACTCAGACTTGCTTGGATAAGAATCCGTTAACAATAAATTAACATAAATATTGTTCTACAATAAAACCTGAAGAACCAAGAACCAAAAAACCATTGACCGAGTAGGTCAACCGAGAGGTTGACAAAATGTAGTTTTGTTGTTATAATAATGACTGACTGGTCAGTCATATATAGGAGTAGAGGGGCCTGATAAATTGAAGAAAAAAGAAATTATGGAGAATCACCGTTTAAAAATTCTTGAATCTGCCAAGGAACTATTCAGCACTAAAGACTATCACCAGTGCCTGATTGAAGATATTGCGCGGAAGGCAGGTATTGGCAAGGGCACGTTCTATCTTTATTTCAAAGACAAGAAAGATCTTCTGGCACAAATTCTGTATAAATTATTAGATGAACTTGCTGATAAGATAAGGGGGGTGCGGGCAAAGAAGGTGGATTTTAAAAAGCAGATGGTTTTTCTGTTAGAAGAGGTTATATCTTTTCTAAATAGTAACAATTCAATTTTTTCTGTTATGCACCGCGAGGGACCTTTAATCCTGGAAAAAGACGTGCAGATTGAACTTCATAAGAAAATGGAAGTTATGATTTCAGAAATAGTATTGATAATGAAAAGGGGTATAAAAGAAAGTATTTTCAGAGAAGACAACCCCATGTTTTATGCAATAGTATTTACATCTCTTGTGCACGGCAGTTTATTTGAAGGATTTAAGGAAATGTCCGTTCCCACGGGTAAAAATATTAATAAAAAGAAGTTACTGGATATATTTCTATATGGTGTCGCAAAAAGGACTGTTGCAATCTGTATTCTTGCATTGTTTTTGCTGTCACAGACATTATTTGCACAGAGTATATTTACTTTAGAAGATTGTATAAAGTCAGCACTGGAAAATAACCCGCAGATAAAAGTTGCCGAGCAGAAGATTAAATCAGCCAGGGCAAAAAAATTAGAAGCGTTTTCAACTCTTTTACCGAAACTTTCACTCAGCGGAACCTATACTAAATTGAGCAAACCTACTTTTGAATTACCCCCGGGTATGGTATTGCCTTTTGATATCAGTCCCGCTATGACTTCAACAGAAATTTATGGAGGCAAATTAGCACTTCAACAGCCGTTGTTTATGTCAGGCAGACTTTACCAGGTTAACAGGCAGGCATATTTTGGTTACGAAGTAACACAGGAAGAATACAGAAAGACAAAAAATGACCTAATATATAATGTTCAAGAAAGTTTTTACAGGTATTTACTTACGGAGAAAACGCTGGAGATTGCAGATGAAGGTTTTGCTGTCAGTGAAAACCATTTTAAGGTTACCCAGGCACTTTACAATGAAGGCAAGGCATCCGGTTACGATGTTTCAAGGGCAAGGGTTGCTGTTTCAAATGCTAAAGTGAACTTACTCAGGGTGGAAAATGGATTAAAATTAGCAAAGCAGTTATTATTAAATGTCATAAATTCTGAAGATAAGTCCATGGAATTTAAAGGCGAATTAGAATATATACCGCTGGACTATAATTACAAAGATTTGTTAGACAGCGGGTTAAAGAATCGTCCTGAGATAAGACAATTAGAATTTCAAAAGAAAATTATGTCAGGTATGGTAAAAATGTCAAAGGCAGAATACGGCCCGTCATTACTGGTCAGCGGGAGTCGTGATTTACAGAATGCGGAATGGTCGTCTGACTGGTCCACCTGGGACGATAGGTGGTCTGCATCACTCGTTTTCCAGATTTCTATTTTTAACGGTTTTTCCACTTACAGCAAAGTGAGACAGGCAAAGGCAAACCTTAAACAGACTGAATTCTCATCTGTTCAGGTCAGACAAATGATAGAATTAGAACTGGAAAAGACATATTATGACTATGAACAGGCAAAAAAGAGTATTGAGGCGCAGAAAGAAAATGTTGATACTGCAAAAGATAACCTTGAAATAGCAGAAAAGAGATATGCGCTGGGACTTATGTCGTCCCTTGAAGTCAGGGATGTCCAGTTGGCATTAACACAGGCAGAATTAAATTATCAGCAATCACTTTACGATTATAATACAGCAGTTGCAGGTTTAGATAGGGCAATGGGTAAATAATAAGAGTAACTACTGAAGTATGTCTTAAGTTGAGGAATTTAGCCTTTAGGCTTTTATTAAAAGGCTAAAGCCTTAATTCCTAATGGTTGACTGAATAGTTACCAATAAGAGGAGAGACCAATTATGACGATTAAACAAAAATTATTATTGTTGTTCAGTGTACTATTAATAGTTTACGGATGCGGGAAGAAAGACAAATCAAAAGAAGAAAAAATTGAGGCGGCTGTTCCCGTAAAGGTTACACAAGCAAAAACAGGAAATATATATGAAACAATATCGCTTGCAGGCGATGCATACGGTCAGGAGGAAACGAATATTTATTCAAAAGTCCCCGGTAAGTTACTTAAGAAATTAAAGAGTGAAGGCGACCTTGTTAAAGAAGGCGAGACGATTGCCCTTGTTGAGAGGGATGAGGAGGCGATGGAATTTGCTTCCGCAGAGGTCAGGTCTCCGATAGACGGTATTGTAACACAGTATTTTGTCGGGCTGGGTGAATATGTCTTCCCTTCTCAATCTATGTCGACGAAACCAATTGCTATGGTATCAAATACAGACAATGTCATAGTGGAAGTATATGCATCCGAGAAAGATATGGGAAGAATCAGAAAAGGTCAGTCCTCAAAGGTTACAGCAGATGTCTATGGCGACAGGGGTTTCCGGGGCAAAGTGGCAGAAGTTGATACTGCCGCTGACCCATCAACGAGAAAAACAAAAATCAAAATATCGGTGCCCAATAAGGAGCATTATCTCAAATCAGGCATGTTTGTCAGGGCAGAAATCATAGTGGGGGGACGCAACGGTGTCCTTCTTGTGCCGAGCAGTGCAATCGTTAAAAAATTAGATAAAGAATCGGTTTTCGTTATTGAAGACGACAGGGCAAAGGAAATGACAGTGGTAACCGGCACAACTGACGGCGAGAAAACTGAAATTAAGAACGGACTGAAAATCAATCAACGGGTAATATACGAGGGTAATTTTGGACTCCTTGACGGTACAAAAGTGGAGATGAAAAAATGAATATCCCGAAATTTTCCGTACATCATTCAGTAACCGCTACTATGGTAATATTGCTTATAGTTGTCCTGGGTTTTGTCTCTTATACCAGGTTAGGACTTGATTTAATGCCTGATATAACATATCCCATAATCTCTGTTGCAGTAGGATATCCCGGAGTTACGCCTGAAGATATTGAGAATGTCCTGACAAAACCGCTTGAAGAGGTTATCTCAACCGTGAAAAATGTAAAGAAGGTGAACTCGGTTTCTCTTGAAGGGTTTTCAGTGATATCGGTAGAATTTGAATGGGGGACAAACATTGATATGGCTGCCCAGGATATAAGGGACAGCATAGATTTTATGAAGAGTTATGCCCTTCCTGCGGATATCAGTAAGCCGATTGTATATAAGTTTGACATCTCTATGATACCGTTGCTTGAATGGGGTGTAATAGGGGGAGAAGACAGGTCTCTTAAAAGTCTTCTGCGGGTTTCAAAAGATGTCCTGAAGAACAAACTTGAACAGGTTGACGGCGTGGCGAGTGTCCTGGTATATGGCGGTGAAGAGGAAGAAGTACTGATAGAGATTGACAGGCAGAAACTTGATTCGTTAGGTATTTCAATGGACGATATTATAATGAGACTTGCCTCCGAGAATATAAATGTCCCCGGAGGATATGTTGAGGACGGACACAGGGAATACATTTTAAGGACGCTTGCCGAATTCAGGGATATTGAGGAGATAAAAAACATACCCATAACGGTTAAATCAAAGGTCCCAATATACGTGAAGGATGTTGCTGATGTTCAAAAGACGGCAAAAGAAGCCAGGTCCTTTGTCAGAACCAATACAAAAAATTCGGTCCTGTTGATTGTTTCAAAGGAATCCGGAGCAAATACTGTCCTTGTAAGCAATAAAATAAAGAAAGAAATGAAGAACATTAAAAAACTCTTACCGGAAGACATAAAAGTAATGGAAATTTTTGACCAGGCGACTTTCATTAACAGAATGATAAGCGCCACCACTTCAAATGCGGTAGTGGGAGGTATACTTGCTGTAATAGTTTTATACTTTTTCCTCTGGAACTGGAGACCTACGCTGGCGATTGCGCTCAATATACCGCTTTCAATACTCGGGACTTTCATTTTTCTTTATTTTGCCGGGCAGACGTTGAATTTCATCACTATGGCGGGACTTGCCTTAGGTGTGGGTATGCTTGTTGATAATTCAATCGTTGTCATTGAAAATATATACAGGCATTTCAAGGAGGGGAAGGACAGGATAAACGCCTCAATAGACGGTGCATCGGAAGTCGGGATGGCAATAACCGCATCAACACTTACAACGGTTGTAGTATTTCTGCCATTGTTTTTTGCAAAAGGAATAACAGGAAAGATTTTTGAAGGGTTAGGCATCACGGTTTCGGTCAGCCTGATAGCATCACTGCTTGTTTCACTTACGATTATACCCGTGATGGTTTCAAAGATTCTTACAAGAAGTGGCAGGACACTTGACCACGGGAAGTCGTCCAAATGGGAAGCAAGAGTGATTAACCCTATAAAGAATGTTTATACAGGTATTTTAAGAAAGGCATTGCATAACAAAAAGAAAACCCTGATGATTGTTTTTGGTAGTGTAGTGGTATGCGCATTGGTAGCAGTTTTTTTTACGGGCAAAGAATTTTTCCCTGAAATGGATAACAACATGTCTATGGGAAGCATCAAGCTGCCTGTCGGTACTTCGGTTGAAGAAACAAACAGAATAACTAATCTTGTAGAGAATATTCTTATGAATCAGGAAGGGATAGAGGTTGTAGGTGGTATTGTTGGTGTTGGTGAAGGACAGGAAATAGATGCTTCAATGGGCACCGGTGCTACGGGTGTTCATGAAGCGCAATTATTTATCAAACTGGTTGACAAAAAGTACCGCAAAAAGAGCAGTGTGCAGATTTTTAAAGAAATAAAAAGAAAAACACCTGAGTTTGACGGAGTTAAAATAGAATTTAGGAGTATGGGCAGCGCTATGATGCTGGGGGGACAGAACCAGAAACCCGTTGACATAAAAATATTCGGTAAAGACCTCAACATGCTCACAGAAATTGCAAACCAGATTTCAGTCAAACTTGAAGGAGTAAAAGGGATAACAAACATATCAAATTCGGCTGAAACCGGTAAACCGGAACTTAAAATCAGTATTGACCGCGAGAAAGCAATTAGGAGCGGTCTTACGGTCGGACTGGTGGCACAGACAATCAAAACTGCTTTTCAGGGGAAAGTTGCAACAAAATACAGGTCTGGCGGAGACGAGTTTGACGTGAAGGTAAGGTTTAGAAAAGAAGACAGAAATTCTATTGAGGATATAGGTAAAATAGGCGTCATGGCACAAGGTTTTTCACCTATGGCAAGGGGCAGTGTCCCGCTGAAGGAACTTGCCAGAATTGAATATGGTGCGGGTTATGTAAACATAAAAAGGGAGAACCAGAAGAGAGTCGTTTCTGTTACGGCGGACATTGTCGGAAGAGACCTGGCGGGCGTCATAGGAGACGCAAAAAAAGTAATCGGAAAGATTGTTTTACCCGAAGGATATTTTGTCCAGTATTCAGGAGAAGCCCAACAGATGTTTGAAACCTTCAGGGACCTGGGTTTAATACTTCTCCTGGCACTTGTTCTGATTTACATGGTAATGGCAGCAGAATTTGAGTCGCTGGTGCATCCGTTTGTTATAATGTTTACCGTGCCGTTTGCCTTTGTCGGAGTAATACTTGCACTTTTTTTTACAGGAAAACCAATCAGTCTGCCTGCGGGTATGGGCGGGCTTATCCTCAGCGGGACGATTGTCAACAACGGTATTGTGCTGGTTGATTATATTAACCAGCTCATCCGCAGAGGTAAAGAAAAAATAGAAGCTATAATTGAAGCCGGAAACACAAGGCTAAGGCCTGTCCTTATGACAGCGTTGACTACAATTTTGGGTATGATACCCATGGCAATAAGCCGTTCTGAAGGCGCTGAAATGCGCTCTGTAGTATCTGTCTCAATTATGGGTGGATTATTTATCGGAACAGTCCTCACGCTCATAGTCCTGCCTGTTATATACATAATCATTGACGACTGGAGCCAAAAGTTTGGAGCAAAATTAAGGTTCCTTGTCCGAAGAGAAAAATAACCTCACCATTTTTTTAAAAACCCATTGACAAACACATCAATCTCTGTTATAAAATAGTGTAACTTGAATAACTGGTATAACTTGAAAAACTCTAAAAACAGGAGATTCTATGACAAATTTAAACCAGGTACTGACCACTCACCAAATCAGTAAATTGTGTTTAGTGGATTCATCAACCGTTATTTCATGGATAGAACAGGGGAAACTCCCTGCCTATCGCACACCCGGGGGACACCGGCGGGTTAGCTTAAAAGATTTTCTTGATTTTATGAAAAAATATAATTTACCCCTTCCTTCCGGAATAAACGTTGACATTAATCCCAGAGTAATGATTATTGATGACGAAACAGAAATAATAAAAGTGATTTTCCGCGTCTTAAAGAAACTCAATTCAGAAATACAAATTGAATCTGCCACGGATGGGTTTGAAGCCGGGCGGAAAATGGCTGACTTTAAACCCGACCTGGTTATCCTTGATTTAATGTTGCCGGGGATAGACGGATTTGAAATATGCCGGACTATCCGTAAAGACGAAAGATTAAAAGATGCCAGGGTACTGGCTATTACCGGCTACGACACTCCGGAAAATAAAAAGAAAATTTTTTCCTGCGGCGCCAATGGTTATCTGGTTAAACCTTTTGATATAAAGGATTTAATGGCAGAAATAAACAAACTGTTAAATCTTGAGGTATAGAAAGTATAACCCCAATAAATTGGGGAATCCATGTAGCGTCCCGATTTATCGGGACGATTTCTTGGCGTATATGAAAACATACATTTATTTAAATCAAAAAGGCAGTATAATTATTTTAAGATTTACTATATTTCTGATGCTCCTTTTCTTTTCTATATATGCAATGAGAGATGAAGGAATCATTAATATTAATTACATTGCAATATTGTTAGTGTTATATCTAATGACTAACATTGGGTTAATATTCGTTCCATATAAAACAGTGCTCCAGTCATTTTTCATCAATATTATTTTTATATTTGATGTTCTCTCTGCCAGCGCATGCATATATTTCACCTGTGGATTTGATTCGGATATGTATTTAATATATTTCCTGATATTATTTATGAGTGGAATAGGACAGAATGTAAAGAACGCTTTGGTGGTAGGTTTGACAGGCAGTCTGATTTATGGAGGATTCTTAATAAGATTTTATCCCTCTATAAACATTCTAAACTCTGTGGTTTTAATTCGTATCCCCTTCTTTTTTGCAACAGCAATATTTGTTAGTTTTTTTGTTCAGGAAATAAAAAGAAATAAGGAAATGTTAGAGGAGACAAAGAAATCGGATAAGGACGAACTGGAAAAATCTTTCAAAGAATTAAGAACAGCATATATTCAACTTCAATCTACTCAAACTCAACTTATTCAATCAGAAAAAATGGCAGGAATAGGACAATTGGCGAGTGGTGTAGCACATGAGTTAAATAACCCTATGGGTGTAATTTTAGGATTTGCCCAGAGCGTTGTTAAAAGAATAAAAGAAGATGACCCATTGTATATGCCGTTGAAGTCAATAGAGCGCGAGGCGATAAGATGCAAAAAGTTAGTGGGAGACTTGTTAATATTTTCAAGAACAGGAGATACTTATTCAGAAATTACAGATATAAACAAAACTATTGATGAAGCATTATCGCCGATAGAAACCCGGACAAAACTCAAGAACATAGAACTTATAAAAGAGTATGGAAATAATCTGCCACAGATTATTATTAACAAGAACCAGATACAACAGGTAATAGTGAACTTATGCAACAATGCAATAGACGCCTGTCAGGATATGCCTGAAGGTGGAAAAATAACGATAAGGACAAAATCCCCCCTACATCCCCCTTTAATAAAGGGGGAAAGAGAGGGATTTATTGAAATTTCTGTCACAGACACTGGCACAGGGATACCGGAAGAAATAAAACAGCGCATGTTTGAACCGTTTTTCACAACAAAGGAAGTGGGAAAAGGAACAGGTTTGGGATTGAGTTTATGTTATGAGATTATCCGGAAGTACAATGGAATCATTGAAGTTGAAAGTCCGCCTGAGCCGGGTGCTAAAGGAACAACGTTTATAGTAAAATTGCCAGTGAAATAAATGGTATTACTAATGGAAACCAAAGCAAAAATTTTAGTCATAGACGACGAAGCAGGAATGAGGGACATCCTTTCTTTTGAATTAGGTTCGCGCGGGTATGAGGTAGTTGCAGTTGAGGATGGAAATAAAGGCATTGAAAAGGCAAAACATGAAAAATTTGATATAGCTATTATTGATATTAAACTGCCGGGGATGGATGGTATTACTGTTCTTGAAAATATAAAGAATATTAATCCGGAAACAGAAGTGATTATGTCCACCGGATACGGCACAATGGAAACCGTTATTGAAAGCTTAAGGAAAGGGGCTTCCGATTATATTAACAAACCTTTTTATCTTGCTGAAGTATCTGCCAGCGTAGAAAAAGCGTTAGAAAAACAACAACTCAGGGGAATGGTGGCTCTATATGAAATAAGTAAAGTTCTTTTTTCTACCATAAAATTAGAAGACCTTCTGGAGATTATCATTAGTTCAACTATGAAAATACTAAAAGCTGATGATGCTTCTTTAATGTTATTTGATAAAGAAGGAAAGTTATATATTGCTCTCTCTCACCGGCTAAATGAACAAATACAGAGAAATGTCAAACTTTCTATAAAAGGTGTTGCTGATTGGGTCATTAAGAATAAACAACCTCTTCTTTTAATTGACGGATTAAAGAATGACCCTCGTTTTAGTGACATTAAAAGCCAGAAAGAGATAAAATCATCTATTGTTTTTCCTTTAATCAGTAAAAGAAATATGCTGGGCGTACTTAATATTAACCGGCTAAAAATTATTGACAACTTTACAAAAAATGATTTACAAAAGGCAAACGTATTCGTTTCGCTGGTAATCCTTGCCATGGAAAATGCAAGTTTATATAAAAACCTTCGGGAAACACAAACTCAACTTATTCAATCAGAAAAAATGTCAGGTTTAGGCCAATTATCCGGTGGAGTCGCTCATGAATTAAATAATCCCTTAACCAATGTGCTGGGTACTGCTCAGGTCCTGCTAACTGAAGTCCCTGTGGATAATCCCTGGCATGACGATATAAAAACGATAGAAAATTCTGCTCTGCGCTGTAGAAAAATTATCAATTCTCTGTTAGGATTTGCTCATGAGGGTGGGGTTTCTTTTGAATCAGCTGACCTTAATAGTATGATTAATAATGTATTAACTTTGTTTGAACATCAGATGGAGTTGAAAAACGTCAGGATAATAAAAAATTATGAAAAGGAATTACCTTCTTTAGACGTGAACGTTTCTGAAATGGAACAGGTTTTCTTTAACATAATCCTGAATGCCGGTCAATCTATGCCTGAGGGCGGAAAGCTGACAATTACCGCCAGACTGGCTGGAGACAAAGTTGAAATTTCTTTTGCTGATACCGGCATCGGTATTAAGAAAGAAAATCTCAGGAAAGTGCTTGACCCTTTCTTTACCACCAAGCAGGTGGGTAAAGGAACCGGGTTGGGACTTTCAGTAAGTTATGGAATTGTTACACAACACAATGGAACTATCGGGGTGCAAAGTGAAGGGGAAAACAAAGGAGCAATATTTACTGTGACTTTACCGGTAGGTAAAAAATAAATCTTTAATTTTTATGGAGGAGGAAACGTGCCTGAAAAAATACTCGTTGTTGACGATGAAAAAGAAATTTGTAAACTATGCCAGCGTGTCCTCACAGAATCCGGGTATTCTGTATTAACCGCAGGAGATTATAATGAAGCAATTAAAATATTGAAAAAAGAACGTTTTGACCTGGTCCTTACAGACCTCAGACTCGATGGACACAGCGGTCTGGACATACTTTCAAATATAAAAGAACGCTATCCACTGACGTCAGTTATAATTATGAGTGCATATGCCAGTGTAGAATCTGCAATAGAGGCATTAAGAAAAGGCTGCTATGATTATCTCCTTAAGCCATTTGACATTGATGAATTAGTATTTACAGTTAAACGTTGTATCCAGCACCAGAGAGCCGAACAGGAAGTTACGTTATTTAAAGAAACTTCCTATATATACCAGTTCGCCCAGGAAATATCAAAAACAGGTGATGAAGAAACTCTACTGCGGTTAATCCTCAAGAGCGCGCTGCTGATTTCAAAAGCTGATAGCGGGTCTATTCTCGTGTATGATGACAGCACAGAGACATTAGAACTTAAAGTATCCATAGGTCTGGATGAAAATATTACAAAAATAATGAAAGTGGGTGAGCGCATTGCAGGTTATGTGGTTAAAAGGAAGGAAGCGTTGATACTGGAAAATGGCTTGAAAAAATATCCGGAATTCTCTCATGTTCCAAGCCGGGATGACATTACCTGCTCAATATGTATGCCTGTTATGTTGCAGGACAAAGTAATCGGTGTGCTGTGTCTGAATAAACAGAACGTTAAATATTACATATTCAGTGAGCATGAAGAAAAAATCCTGAATGTCTTTTGCAGTCATGCATCGCTGGTAATCCAGGCATTTCGTGTTAATAAAGAACTCAATGAACTTGATAAACTCAAGAATCAATTTATTGCTAATGTGAGTCATGAACTCAGAACACCCTTAATGTCAATATCCGGTGCGGTTGAACTGCTTGAGTCCTCCATGCCGGATGGTTCAAAACAGTTAATAGAATTAATTTCCCGTAACACACAACGAATGACAAAACTTGTAGGAGAGTTACTTGATTTTTCCAAACTTGAGACAGGAGTATTTAAATATTGCTTTATGGAAGAGTCCCTGCAAAAACTGTTAAACGACATTGTTAAAGATTTTGAGAAACCGTTTCACGATAAGAACATTGAACTGACAGCGTCAATACCAGGAACCCTGCCTCCGGTCAAAATTGACAAGAGTAGAATAAACCAGGCGATATCCAACCTTATGTCAAATGCACTTAAATTTACAGAACCAAACAGCAGGGTGAAACTGACTGCAAAAAAATCTAAAGGGGAAATAGTGATATCGGTTGAAGATACGGGAATAGGTATTGATAAGGAACATTTGGGTAGAATATTTGACAGGTTTTACCAGGTAGATGGCTCAATTACCCGTGAACGTTCCGGTGTCGGGATAGGTTTAGCTATATCTAAAAAAATAATAGAAGACCATAAGGGACGGATATGGGCTGAGTCAGAATCTAATAAAGGTTCAAAGTTTTATATAACTTTACCTATTTGAAAGGAGGGAAAGAAATTATGGCTGACAAAAAGAAAAGCCAGATTTTAGTCGTAGATGATGAACCAGACGTTGTTTTAATTCTATCTGAATTTTTGAGGAAGGAAGGTTTTAAAGTCTATACCGCACACAACGGGCAGCAGGCGATAGATAAAATCAAAGAATTCCCGATAGACCTTGTCCTGCTTGATTTAGCAATGCCCCAGATGGACGGAATCCAGGTGCTCAAAGAACTAAAAAAAATAAATCCCCGGATAGAAGTTATGATAATAACAGCATACCGCGATGCAGAAAAAGTCGTTGAATCATTCCGTTTAGGTGCATTTGACTGTCTTTTCAAACCCTTTAACCTTAAATATCTGAGAAAAAGTATATTTGCAAAATTAGTTGAATAATCCGCCGGAGGCGGACAAGTGAAAAAAAAACTTCCAATAACTATATTGGTTTATCTATTCTCCGGCTTTTTGTATGCATATAGCACACACACCTTCACTACAGATACTCAATTCAATTCATTTGTACGCAATGGAGTTGATGTAGCCGGAACAGGCGAAAGTGCAGTATTAAGACTTTACAACAAATGGCAGAGTATATCAGTAGATAATCCACCAGCTGAACGGTATTCATCTGCATTTGACAGTTATCTATCAAGTGCAATACTCCATGGCGGTACGACCGGAAGTGCTTCTGGACTGACGGATTTACAGATTTATAACATAAATAACAACAGGTGGACCCAGCGGGGACCTTCGCCGTCACCTTCTGGAAGATATGGACATAAAATAGTCAGTATCGGCGCCGGCAGGTTTCTAATGTTTGGCGGACAGAAGAGCGTTGATGAATATTTTGGTGATACATGGATTTATGATTTGAACGCGAATATCTGGACTTCTACTAACTCACCTTCCCCACCTTCCCGTGCTTTTTTTGGTATGGCCTATAGTTCAACTACCAATAAAGTCTATCTGTTCGGCGGTTCATCTGCTACCACTTATTATAATGATTTGTGGATGTATAATGTAGGAGCCGATTCCTGGTCATATATCACAACATTGACTTCGCCAACAGCAAGGCATTATTGCGGCTTTACTTATAACAGCAAAAACAATTTGTTTTATCTATTCGGGGGACGGGATAACAATAATAATTTGAATGACTTATGGGTGTATAGCCCAAGCCTGAACGAATGGAAAAAGTTAACCGAATCAATCCCCACCCCCAGATATGGGATGGGATTTGACTATTTGCCTTCTATAGACCGTATATTTTTGTTTGGAGGAAATACCGGTGGAACGGGGGGTGATGAGACCTGGTTTTTTAACTGCAAATCCACATCTTGGATAAATGTAACACCGGCCGATCCTCCAGAAGCACGCTATAATCATAATTTATCAGTATTTTCTGATTATTTGCCAATCTGTTTTGGTGGTGTAGGGGCAACATATTACAATGACCTCCAGAAATATCTTGTAACATCTTCAGGAAGTTTTGTTTCCACATTTATTTATGCTCCTTTCAACACTTCACTGAAATGGCGCACAATTTCTGCGCCTGCTGTTCTGTTTTCATCTACAACTCTTAAGTTTCAAATATCACATTCAACTAATAGTGTTAACTGGGATGAATACCGCGGGGCAAATGGAAGCACAAGTACTTTTTATGAATACACTACCACGCCATTAGACATATGGTCGGGACATAACAATAAACCTTATATCAGGGTAAAAGGGTATTTTGGAAGTTCTGAGCCACCCTCAAGCGCAAAACTTGATATATTAGAGATTACATACAACAGAACACCCTATCCACCAAATCTTATAAGCCCTTTGGATAACTCCTCTACCAACCAAATAAAACCAACTTTTATGCTAAACAGACCCAATGATGATGACGGCGATATTTCGTTTAGTTATAAATTACAGGTTGATGATAATGAAAGTTTCTCAAGCCCTGAAGACCAGTATTTTGCAAGCACAGATAGTGTGGTCAGCTATACACCGGGCAGTAGTTTGTATGAGGGTAAATGGTTCTGGCATGTATATGCACAGGATGAATCAAGCAGTGCCTGGTCAAACACATATTCATTTACTATTGATACGACAGCACCTGCGGCAATAACACAACTAACAGCAGAAACTAATCCTGACTTGAACAGACAGATTGATTTATCCTGGATTTCTCCTGAAACAATAACTAATGGTCAGTTTATCATTGTGTATTCTTCAACCAAATCTATTGTTACAGGCGATGATTGGTCTAATGCAGAAACAGAAGGTAATAAAAAGACAGGTTCTTATACTGGCTATCCGCTTGGTTCTAAATTTGAGACATTTGTCAGCAATTTGATGGATGGCACAACATATTATTTTTCTGTAAGAATATATGACGCTGCAGGTAATATTTCCGCCATACCTTCAATAAATCCATCAGCATATACAAACGCTGCACCAGTCGTTACACTGCTCTCGCCTGACGGCGGTGAAAACCTGTCAGCAGAGACAACCATTCAATGGTCCTACAGTGACCCTAATATGGATGATATTGACAGGTCAAGTTTTAGTTTTGAAATAAAAGTCTCATCAGACGGTGGTAATGACTTTAATCTGACCATAGCAACGGGTACGCTTGCCAGTTTATCTTCAGGGACAACCTCGTATCTATGGAATACCAGGCGGGTTGCCAATGGGACAGAATATAAGATAAAAGTGACTGTATATGACCCCCGCGGTCTTGGCGGCTGGGATATTTCAAACAGCACGTTTACAATATACAATGCTAATGAAGCGCCTAAGGTCACGGTCACTTATCCGAATGGAGGAGAGACACTTTCAGGAATTGTCCCGATTAACTGGAGCATAAATGACATTAATTTAGCCGATACACACTTAACCAGAATATATATATCAACCGATGGAGGCGTGAATTTTTCTCTCTTAGAAGCGATTGCTTCTCCTGCAACTTATTACCCGTGGAATACATCGGTTTATCCGAATGATAAATATTATTTAATAAAAGCAAGCACAACTGATAATTGGGGTCTGTCCGGAGAAGACATATCTAACAGCACTTTCAGCATTTCAAACAACAACCTGCCGCCCAATAGTTTCAATTTATTATCTCCGCAAAATGGTTCAAACGTCTCATCACTGAAAATTGACTTAACCTGGGAGAGCAACGGCGACCCGAATTCCGGAGACAGAATCGTCTATACTGTTTATTATTCAACAAATTCAGGTTTTGCAAATGCTATAATTTCCAGCACAACAAACAACAGTCTGTCGGTTGGCGCAGGTAATATATCTGAAGACAAAACTTATTACTGGAAAGTTGAGGCAGAAGACCAATTGGGACTGAAAAGAATATCTAATAAAACGTTCAGTTTCTATGTATTAAATCGTAATAAAGCAATGTCTAATGACAATATAGTATATGCGGAAGTTATTCCAAATTTACCTGATGACAGGTATCTATACATAAAAAGAGTTTCGGCACAGGGAGACCCTGCCATAGAATCTGCAAATACCGATACGGTTAATGACAGATCGCTGGTCAATATTCCGTCTGAAGTGTACGATATAGCTGTCTATGACAGGACACAACAGATACAGATTATTGAATCAGTGAGCGTGGAAATTAAGTTTAATATAACTGACTCTGACAATGACGGATATTATGATGGTACGAATGTCCCTGTTGAGAAAATAAGAATAGTATTCTTAGACAGGACAAAAAACAGATGGATACTGCCTGAAGGAAAGCAATCCCTTGACCTCACTAAAAAACAGGTGAGTGCTGTCACGGACCACCTTTCGGTATTCACCATTACAGGAAGTGATACGCCAAACGAACTGCTGTCAGGAATAAATATTTTCCCCAATCCTTTTTCTGCCGGCAACGAAGAAGTGCGTGTCTGGTATATATTGACACAAGACAGCAACATGACAATCAGAATATATACACTGTTAGGCGATATTGTTTATGAGACAACGTTCGGCACCACAGGACAGCCTGAGGGCTGGAGAAGTGAATTCAGGTGGGACGGACGAAACAATGAAAATCAACTTGTTGCCAACGGTATGTACCTTTGCATAATATTTGCAGAATCAGCTGCAGCAAAACAAAGAGAAGCAAGATATATTGCAGTAGTAAAATAAATTTTAAAAATCCTCCTCAATCCCCCTTTAACAAAGGGGGAAGCAAGGGGGATTAATGGGAGGTAGCGTGAGTAAAATTTTAATCGTTGAAGACGAAAGGGACATAGTTGAAACTTTAAAAATAGCTCTGGAAAGAGACGGGTGGACAGTAACTGCTGCATTTGATGGGATGGAGGCTCTGGATAAAATAAATGAAGAAAAACCTGACCTTATTGTTTTAGACATAATGTTGCCGAAACTTGACGGGCATTCTTTGAACATTCAGCTTAAGAAAAACCCGGAAACTGCAAATATCCCCGTTGTTGTTATGACTGGCAGAGGAGGATTAAAGGATTTACTGCAATTAAAAGAAAATGTCAATATTTCGGCATATCTTGAGAAACCTTTTCCGATAAGGTTACTAAAGGAAAAAATTGAAAATTTATTATGGGGAAAATAAAGAATATAAGTCATTTTTTGACACTGTCGGTTTCAGTGACGGTGCTGTTTATATTAATCCCGGTAGTTTACTGCCCGGGAGGGGGATTGCCTTTTGAAACACTGTCGTTGTTCACTGCAAATGCACGGGCAGGAGGATTCGGTAATGCATATACTGCATGCAGCGGGGATGTCAGCTCTCCTTACTGGAATCCTGCCGGCTTATCCGGTATATATTTTTCAGAAATGAACGTTCTGAGTGTCCCATTATTTTATGAAACACGGTTTACCGCAACAAATTTTGCATATCCATTAAACAAGAGAGGGGTATTCGGTCTGAGCATTGTCCGGTTAAATTCCGGAACTGCTGAACGGACAAATTCAGCAGGAAAAAATCTGGGCTATAAATTTGAAGAAATATTGTCTCAATATGTTTTAACTTATGCATTTAGAAAATCCAATAAATTAGATATAGGCACTAACGTCCGGTTTGTCCAGCAGCAAATAGACGCTTATAATGTTCAGGCCTACGGTGTTGATATAGGCATTATATATCACATTTCAAGATATGCCACGTATGGATTAAATTTACAGAACGTTCTTCCGCTACAGCTCGGACCCGATAATTCCGGCACAAATATCAAAATGGGATTTACCCGGGAATTTTTTCAACCCGAGATAAAAATAATGGTTGACCTTTATTTGCTGAACGCCTCTGCCAGGAATGTAATTAAGTACGGCATGGGAATGGAATATAAACTCTTCAATCAATTTCCTGTCCGGGTGGGAATTAATCAGAGAGAAATAACGGCAGGGTTCGGTATTACATCAAGGGCAATAGATTTTGATTATGCCCTGGGTATCCATCAGATAGATTTCATAAATAAATTCAGCATATCTACCAGGTTTGGTTTTATACCTGAAATTGAAAAAGAAGTTATAGAAGAAAGAATTTCCAGACTAAACGAAGCCGAAAAACAATTAGAAGAAAAGAGAGGGATTACCAAAAAAGAAATAAAGGAAGAACGGGAGAAACTCAAATCAGAGTCCTGGATTAACACACAATTGGCAATAGCAAGAAAATGTTTTGAAGGTAGTGAATACAAGAAGGCAGAAGAAGTCCTGGGCAGAATTCTTGAACGCAGGCCCGATTCTTATGACGCAAAAATGTTATTTGACGAAGTTAAAAAAATAACGACAAAAGACTTTGCCATAAAAAAATATAGAGAATCTGAAAAAAGTTATCTGGAGAACAATTATCCGTCTGCCTTAGAATCAATAAGGGTTACTCTATCCATAATGCCTGAATATAAAAAAGCACAATCTTTACTATTTCTCATAGAAACGCAGTTCTTGATTCAAAAAAAAGATTATAAAACCTCAAAAGAAAAACTGATGGAATCTATCAAACTTGACCCTGAACGTAAGGAAACAATGGAGTTATTAAAACGCGTTCAGACAATACTTGATGTTATGGGTGAAGAAAAATGATTAAAGGACATCGGGACAGTCCGTTTATTATTGTATTGCTTCTGGTTACCTTATCGCTTTTAAATCCCTGTTTATCCGTAGGATTATCTTATTTATATTCTGCAGAACCGTCCGAACAGTTTGATATGTATTTCAATGCCGCCACAGAAAAATATCTTCAGGGTGATTACGCAAAATCAACAGAAAACCTTGAAAAGGCGCTGGAAATACAGCCGGAAAACGCACAGGCAAAACAGTTTTTACTGAAAATACTTATTGAGGCGGGGAAATATTATAATGCCAAACATGAATATCTCGAATCAATGAAATTTATCAACAAATCTCTGAAAATTGCGCCCAACAATTACGAGGTGAAAGAATTATACCGCATAACCAATGAAATCCTTAATCCCGAGCGCAAGAAGGATACAAAATCAGACACCAGGCAAAGGCTTGAAATACCCGATAAATTTAAAATAGATAGGGAACCTGATCCTCCAGCAAAAAAACTGGATACCCACATTGAACAGAGCACTATAGAAAAATCCCAAAAAACAGATGAAACTCAAAAAGTAAAGACAATTAGAGTGAGGGAAACATCGGCCCAAAAACAGGAAAATGAGAAAATACTGATTGAAATTCAGGGAGTTAAAGACAAACTAAATAAATACAAAACTTTTGTAACAATAGTATCCGCCTTTTCTATTCTGCTCATATCAGGTTTGTTAATGACCACAAAAAGGTTAAAAAATATAATTAAGAAAAAAGAAACCGAATTGATGGACTTGTCAAAAAAAATACATCAGGACGAACTTGAAAAAACTCGCATTATCAGCGAAATCTCCTTTGCCAACCAGAGAGCTGATTTTGAAAAGACTTTGAGGATAAATCTTTCCAAAGGACATGAAAAACTGAAAAAGGAACTTGAATTTGAGAGAGGCACAGAAAAACTACTTACTGAACAGCAAAAAGAAAAATTACAGCGGTTAGCTGAAAAGTCCGAGCCGGATAAGAGCGTCTATGGCCTACAACCGACTCTGGAACAGGCAAGAGACCGCATTGCCACACATGCCTATAATATATATAAACATTCACCAGAAACTGCATTAAATTTTCTCAATGAAATGATTAATAACCCAAACGTCGGTATAAGAGCAAATGTAGTCCGTGCACTGGAAAAAATTGCCAAACCGGAAACCCTTGATATACTTTTTAACCTCGCCGGTGACAGCGATGAAAGAGTAACCCGTGAAGTGATAAAGTCTCTTATATCATTGAAAGACAAAATTGATAACAACGAATTATCGTTAGTACCGAAATATAGAGAGAAAATTAAAAACACACTCAAAGATAAATCTTCTCCTTCTGAATGGATTTTTTAATTCTCTTGAAAACAAGTCAAAATTATTGTATCATTATGAAGTAAGGGATACTATATGTCCATAATGAAGGAGTTTAAGGAATTTGCAGTAAAAGGTAACGCTGTAGATATGGCGGTTGGTATAATAATCGGCGCTTCCTTTGGAAAAATCGTCAATTCTATTGTTAACGATGTTGTTATGCCACCAATCGGAATTTTATTGGGCGGGGTTAATTTCAGTGATTTTGCAATAGTGCTTAAAAAGGCAACAGCTACCGAACCCGCGGTTTTATTGAAATATGGGCTATTTATCAACAATTTGATTGACTTTCTTATTGTAGCATTTTGTGTTTTTATCATGGTCAAAGCAATAAACAGCATGAAAAGAATAGGCACAGTAAAACAAGATAAACAAAAACTTTAGTGACACTGCATTTTGCAAAACACAGTGGGATACGATATATGAACATTTGATAAAAGAACGGCTTCCCAAAGAAGAATATTCAAAGGTGCTTCAGGATATAGGAACTCTTTTAAAGATATGTAAAGTTTTGGGTATAGAGAATATTCCAGTCAAATTTTCTTGATATTTAACATTTTTCTAAAAAGAGACCATATTCCATTTTCCGATTCTTGAAAATAAACCCGAATTATTGTATTATAAAGTGATGGATTTTAGCCCCACGATGTTTTATCCGCCTAAGGCGTACAAAACAATACTCGGGGGCGATTTGCAAGGCAAATCGGAGAGGTGACCGAGTGGTTTATGGTGCTGGTCTTGAAAACCAGTGTGGCTTCACGGCTACCGGGGGTTCGAATCCCTCCCTCTCCGTTTTTTATTTCTGATTTATCAAACATAAAATTTTTACTGTTGTATGAAATCATGCCGGAAATAGTTTTTATAAATTCCTCAAAATTTCCCATTATTTCCCACAACATATTGTTTATGCTATATTTTACAAATTAAATAAGTCTTGGGAGTATAAGCCTTTAAAAATTAAAAATGAAATTACACACAATGCTTGACCATTGGAATCCCGAACTTGTTCGGGTAGTACTATCAAGGTTTGTCATGTTTTGATTTATTTTGTTATTTTTTAGCCCCAACAAGTTGGGGGATCCGGTTGCGACAAAGTCTGTGCACTCAGACTTGCTTGGATAAGAATCCGTTAACAATAAATAAATTAACATAAATATTGTTCTACAATAAAACCAGAAGAACCACCGGCTAGGAGTCAAACACTTGTTAAATTTCTATTATATTTATAATGTTAATTTCACCCTGAAGGGATATACTTTGCATTATAAATATAATATTACCTTGACTTTATGATATTTATATGGTAATATATATTCCAGAGAGATGAAAAATGCGTAATAGCGATACCAAATTAAAAACCATGGGACCTCAGTCTGCTCGTTTAGTAACGACGCTTCATGAACAGAATAAGCCTCTATTTCGCTTAAAAGAAGTGCGACAAATTCTTCAATTAGACCATGTAGCATCAAGCAACTTTGTTAAAAAGCTTGTAGAAAGAGGAATTGTTACACGATTAAAACCCGGGCTTTTTATACTTGTTCCATTAGAAATGGGAAAAGAATCTGAATATACCGGAAACCCATTAATTGTTGCCCGAGAAATCATGAATGGAACGGATTATTATCTCTCACATGCTACTGCCCTGGAGATTCACGGAATGGTGACCCAGCCACAATTGGTTGTCTATGTAACAGCCTTAAAATCACATAGACCTGTTAAAACGAAGGGGATGGAGTTCCAATTTATCCATACCCGGAAATATCTTTTCTTTGGTTTGATTGACCACTGGGTAACAAAACAGGAAAAAGTAAAAGTCAGCGACCCTGAACGAACAATTGTTGACGGACTAAAGAACCCGGAATATTGTGGTGGACTCACAGAAGTAGCCAAGGGACTCTGGATACGTCATCATGATATAAACAAGACCAGGCTTATCCGGTATGCAGTCCAAACCGGTATTGGTGCAGTAATAAGACGGCTTGGATTTTTGTTTGAACTTTATAAAATTGGCACAGTTGAGGACCGGGAAATTCTTCGCTCACAGTTGAGTGAAACTTATGTGCGGTTGGATCCGCTTTTACCTTCTGAAGGAAAGTATTTGCGAAAATGGAGACTCCAATTGAACGTATCTTCTGAAGAACTTTTATCCGTAGTAAGGACATAACAAATGATACCGCAACGAAATCTCTCGTTACTTTCTAATCGTCTTGTCCGCAAAAGTGGTCGTCGTATTCCAGAAGGAATTCTTGAACGTGATTATTGTTTATCATGGTTTTTAATCGGATTGTCTTACAGCCCGCTTAAAGACATTCTTTTATTCAAGGGTGGCACGTGTATTAAGAAATGCTACATTCCTGATTACCGTTTTTCAGAAGACCTTGATTGGACTCTGGCAAAAGAGAGCCATTTTGAAAATATCCAGAAGAATCTTGACATTGTTTTTAAACGGATTTATCAGGATTCTGGTATTAGAATGAGTTTTGCCCGTTATGACCGTTACACTCATGAAAACAGTTATACTTTTTTCCTTGGGTACGAGGGACCGTTGCCCGGTGCTACTGGTAAAAATGTTAAGGTAGATATTACTATAAAAGAGAAAGTTGTTTTTCCTGTTAAAAAAAAACCAGTTCTTAAAGGATATGATGAATATGTTGATTTGCCTGAGAATAATCTAATTCACGCTTACTCTCTTGACGAGATAGCTGCTGAAAAAATAGTTGCTCTTTTAGACATTGCACGGAACGAACCACGAGACCTTTATGATTTATGGTATCTGGCTACCAATCAGCACGTGAACATAGAGGGGTTGGTTAGTGCCGTAGAAGAAAAGTGGAAATTCCGGGGTAAGAAACTGACTGATGTCCGGGAAGAGTTTTTGCGTAAAGAACCTCGTTTAAACAAACTTTGGAACATTCGTCTTTCTTCACAGGTGTCAATACTTCCAGAATTTGGTGAAGTTTACCGAAAAGTCCAGCGTGAACTCAGGCAAGCTGGTTTATTGAAGCAAGGAAAGAAAGACAAATTATCAAAGAAGAGGGGACAGGAAAAATATGGCAAAACTCGTAGTTGCGCTTGATGTAGATAAGCAAAAAGCAATAAGTTTAATCAATAAACTTTCATCTAAAGTTAAATATTACAAAATAGGTCATAAGCTTTTTACCGGGTCACCTGAAATAATAAATTTCCTCAACAGGCACAATAAAAAAGTCATTTTAGACCTTAAGTATCACGATATACCGTCTGTTGTCGGATTTGCCATTGAAGAAATAAGCAGAAAATACAAACCGTTTGCCCTGACCCTGCATATCTCAGGCGGAAGGAGTATGCTTGAGGAATCAGTAAATGCGAAGGACAAATTACCCAAATCAATCCGTCCGATATTATTCGGTGTAACAGTGCTTACAAGTCTTAATACTGAGGATTTTAGTATATTATATGGAATGCGCGGAATGAATATTGACGGACAGGTAAAAAAAATGGCATTGTTTGCAAAAAAATACGGTCTTGACGGTATTGTATGTTCCGGTAATGAACTCAAAACAGTGAAGAAAAACTGTGGCAGAAAATTTCTTACGCTTGTGCCCGGAGTATCAATTGAGGAAAATATGAAACGCAAAGACCAGAAACGCACCATTCATATTGGAGAGGCTGTCAGATATGGTGCTGACTATGTGGTTATTGGCAGACACATAACACAGTCAGAAAACCCTGTTAAAGTCGTAGAAAAAATATGGACAATAAAAAAATACTGAGCATTTTCAAAAAAACCAAAGCATTGCTGACCGGACATTTCCTTTTATCTTCAGGCCTGCACAGCGATAAATATATCCAGTGTGCGCTCGTCTTACAACACCCGGATATCGCAGGGAAACTTGCAAAAATACTATCCGGCGAACTCAGGCGCTCTGTGGGTAAAATAGATGTCGTAGTATCACCGGCAATTGGCGGTATAGTTATAGGTCAGGAGGTTGCACGAGCATTGGGATGCAGGGCAATGTTTACTGAAAGAGAGCAGGGCAGTATGGTATTACGACGGGGCTTTGAAATAAAAAAAGGCGAGAAATGTATTGTCGTAGAAGATGTAATAACTACTGGCGGTTCAACCAAGGAAGTAATGGAATCCGTGAAATCTTACGGTGGTAAGGTTATTGCTGTATGCAGTTTGGTTGACCGCAGCGGTGGTAAAGCGGAATTTAATGTTCCCAAAGTTTCGTTATTGGTAATGGATATAAAAACTTACCCGCAGCAGGAATGTCCCCTCTGCAGAAAAAACATACCCATGGTCAAACCCGGCAGTAGATCCCCTTTGGCAAATTTTTTAAAAACCCCTTGATAATCTGCCGGGAGTTCACAAGTAAATGGTAGGGGTAAAAAATTAAAGTGGTCGGGTTTGTCAAGACCAGTTTTTAGTCTTTGTTAAGGTGTAAATGTTTTTCTGTCGTAAGCCGCCGTTTTTTGAAAGAACCGTGAAATTTCTGTTTCCTTCTTTTCCCTGCCTGAAAAACCCGCACTCATTTTCGTTTTAAGCCGCGTTCGTCACTGCGTCAAGGGTATTACACACCCCCGAATATATCTGCCACGGAGTGGCGTAATCCAGTGATTGATGATACCGTTCCCGGTTGTAAAACTCAAAATAGGTCCGTAACCCTTCTCTGGCCTCCGGAATGCTCTGGTATCCATTCAAGTAAATGCATTCGTATTTCACTGAACGCCATAACCTCTCTACAAATATATTGTCGTGGGCTCTCCCTCTGCCGTCCATGCTGATTGAGATGTTCCTTCCCGTCACCGTCAATGCCCCGATGAAATCCTCGCTCGTAAACTGGCTACCATGGTCCGTATTGAATATCTCCGGACAGCCATAGTTCCTGATAGCTTCCTCCAGAGCTTCCACACAGAAACTGCTTTCCAGTGTATTCGATATCCGCCAGCTGAGAATACATCTGCTGTGCCAGTCAATTACCGCCGTAAGGTACGCAAATCCTTGTCCAAGCCGTATATAGGTTATATCTGTACTCCAAACCTGATTCGGCCGTATTATATCCACATCTCTCAACAGATATGGATATACCTTGTGTTCAGGGTGCGGTTTCGACAAATTCGGCTTCGCAAACACTGCGAACAGTCCCATTTTCCTCAGCAGTGTCCTTACGTGCCCATTGCCGACCTTATACCCTTTCTCCCTCAAGAACTTTTTCATCTTGCGGACACCGTAAAACGGGTGTAACGTATACTTGTCGTCCAGCAGGTTCATCATTTCCCTGTCAATAGGTCTTATCCCGACGGGTTTATAATGCATTGTCGACCAATTGACACCAAGCAGCAGGCACTGTTTCCGCTGGCTGAATTCATCATCTTTCTTGTCAATGAGCGATATTTTGTCTTTCAACGCAAAAGATCCAATTTTTTTTAAGCCAGTCGTTCTCTACCTTCAATTCTCCGATGCTTTTATACAGCTTCTCTACTGTTGCGTAGAAAAAAAACCTGCAAAACATTTTTGAAATATTTCAGAAAAAGTGGCGGTTTGTCCAGACCTCTGCGGGTGCTTATTAAAAACCCTTTTAAAAACTCCCCTTGACTTAATATGTTTTATATGCTATAAATATAGCAGATACGCTATATGATATGAATATAACAATTTATTTTTACCCCTATAAAACTGACGGATATGTAAAAGAACACTTAGAGAAATTAAGATTAAATCCTCAAAGGAAAGCAGTCTGGTCCCGGTTAGCCCAAGACATAGCCATATTACAAGCAGAAGGCTTGCGCTCAGGACAAATTGATATTAAACCTCTTGGCGGAATACACGGCGGATTATGGGAATTGAGGCGTAAATTCGATAAAATAAATTATAGAATTTATTTTGTAATTCATAAAGGTATATTTTGGTTAATTCATTATTTAGAAAAAAAATCACAAACAATACCGAAAAATGACGCCAATCTATTGAAGAAAAGGTCAAAGGAGGCAATAAATCTATGAGAACAAAAAAAATAATCGGTTTTGAAAAATATTTAATGGAAACTCTCAGTAAAGACACGGAAAGCAGGACATATTTTTTTAATTTCTTTTATGAACAACCACTTACAACACAAATAGCTTTAATGCGCAAATTTCGGGGGTTGTCCCAAATTATGTTAGCTCATAAATCAAGGCTATCACAACCGGAAGTCGCGCGTATTGAGAAGTCAGAGTCAAATCCGAGGATAAAAACGCTGCAAAAGATTACTCAGTCTTTAGGAGTACGACCGGTGCTTGTACCCCTCGAATTGATTCCATATTTAATAAGCAAGGAAACAACGCAGGAAGGAAAACAATATTTTAACAACATTGCCTGCGGGAGGAGAAAATAAGATGATAAGAATATCTATACTAAATTTTATACCTTATTTAACAGGTAAAGAAAAAACTATTCCAAAAATAGAAAACAAGTCCCCTGAAGAAGCGTCAAAATTAATCCGCGAATCGTGTACAGAAAAAGGAAAGAATTTTGAAGAATGGGAACGACTAATAAAAGAACATTGCATTATTCCCAAAGATGAACCATTTAAGAAACTACTGCAAGAAAAAGGAATACCTTTTGAAAACTCATTATGGACATTAGGATCAATAGCATATGGGACAGGGGATTCTGCTTGGATTGTTATTCAAAATATTAAATGGGATGATGGAAAAATATCATTACCCGAAAAAGAACACAAAGATTATATAAAAACGTTAGATTTAGCTACTGTCTAATAAATCGCTTACCCCAAAAAATTAAGAAAAGAATATCATTTAAGAAAGAAATAATAACAAAATTTGGAGGTTACCAGGTTGGTTATGAAAATAGATGAAAAGAAATTTGGTAAAACAGGGCATGTCTCATTTAAAAAATGGATAAAAGAAAAATATAAAACTCTTGATTCACAAAAACGATATCAAAATGAATTGGTGCAAGTTAGGATAGATCATGCTATTTCTGAATTACGTGAAAAAAGAGGAATTTCTCAGGAGGGGTTAGCAAAATTACTACATACAAAACAGCAATATATCTCCAGGATAGAACAATCAGACAAAATTAATCTAACAATACAAACACTTTCTAAACTAGCAGATATTTTTCATAAACAATTAGTAATCACTTTTAGATAAATTAAGTTTCTGTGAGTCAATTCTTTAAAATATTATAAAAGCCCACTTTAATAAGTATCTAAACTATACTGCGATAAAGCATCTCGTATTTATTAACCATCTGTTCAACGGAAAATTTTTCAAGGACTTTCTTTTTCCCTGTTTCACCCATCTTTTTATAATCTGATTTAAGGAGTTTTACTATTGAGGCGGCCAGAGTTTTTGAATCAGAAGGGGGGACAAGAAAACCATCTATACCATTGTCTATAATTTCAGGTATTCCGCCGACATCCGATGCCACAACGGGTTTTCCTGCTGACATTGCCTCTATTATACTCAACCCCAGCGCTTCATCAAGACTTGGTGCGGTAACTATATCGGTTGCATAAAGAAAATCCTTAACGTCTTTCTGAAAACCCGTAAAAATGACATCTCTCTCAATTTTGAGCTCTGAAGATTTCCGCCTCAAAAAATTTATAAAATTCTGCTCGCCTGTCCCGCCTACAAGTAATTTAATATCCGGGATATTCTTTTTTATCTCAGGCAATGCTTCAATCAAATATGTGTGCCCCTTACCATAAGCAATCCTGCCGGTTATACCTACGACTGTTTTGTCTTTTAACCCATAACGGTTCCTGATTGATTCCGTGCGATTTTTATCTTCTGAAGAAATTTCGTTTATGTCAATACCGCAATAAATAAGTTCAACGTTACTTAAACCAAAATCCCCGAGCAATGATGCTTTTATTTCCGATGATATTGCAACCACCTTATCACATAGCCCATAGAGTAATCTTTTATTTATAAATTTCTTCAACCCTTTTTTCCTGTAAGTAACGATGCGTGTGATTACGGTTTTTATACCCGAACATTTTGCAGAGTACACTCCAGACCAGAAAAATTTCGGGGAATTTATGTCAACAATCTGGACCTTATTTTCCCTGAATACTTTTGATAACCGGAAGAAATTTAGCGGGTTGAATTCAAATACGGGAAACAGGGGAATTGCCTTTAAATTATTTTTCTGCAATTGTGACAGCAGTTCCTTGTTCTGCGAGAGGCAAACCGTCAGCACATTGTGTCCTCTTTTAGTTAATTCTCTTGAAAGAAGATAAACCTGTTTAGAACCGCCTGACCAGCACGGAGATGCATCAAGATATGCTATGTTCATAACATTTTTTTATTTCTTATAGAAAAGATTATGCCTGCAAGAAACCAGAAAAGATACACCGGCTCTGCAGAAAATGTATAATCAACCAGTCCATTTACTGCCAAAGCAGAAAGACTCCCGAGTATCCCGAGTGAAATCGTTCTGAAAAAAACATCCGTTGTAGTTGAAAAAGTCCTTGCAGTCATATAAAACAGATATACAAGTAGGGCCATAAAAGCCAGGAAACCCGTAATACCCATATCCGCAGTTATTCCAAGATAAACGTTATGTGGATGGGAATACCCGTGTTCTTCGTTGTAAAATATTGGTTTTGTCTCTTCGGTAAGATATTCCCTGTAAAATAGTTCCTGAAATGTATTTGGTCCCTGACCTAAGAAAGGCCTGTCCTTTATCATTCTTAAACTTGTTTTCCACATAAGGATTCTTCGGTAATCACCTTCAGTTATACTAAACGTATCTATTATTCTGTTTCTGGAAGGTTTGAATACTAAAAGTAGTATAAAAACAATACCGAGAATATAGAACAACTTTTTTTCCTTTAGCAGGGCTATAAGCACGACTGCAAATCCCGCCGCCATCCATCCGCCTCTTGTGAAAGTAAAACACAGGCACACAGACATTAGTATTACCGCAAGAATGTATCTTAATTTCTTTTCAGAATAAAAAATCACCGCAACAGTTAACGGAATAATCATACCCAGCATACTGCCGAGTTTATTCCAGTGTGACAGTGTGCCTTTTACACGGAAGAAAGGAATGACTTCAGGGTCTCTTAAAATATTCAGTCCTGTAAAATATTGAACTATACCGTAAGCCGACTCAATCGTAGTTGATACAACAAGTATTACGATTAATTTTTTTAGAAACTTTCTGTCAATGACGTTCAAAACAACAAAAAAGAAAGCCATTTCACCCAAAATCAATCGTAATCTGTCAAAACTTTTCAGTGGTACTTTTGAAAATATGCTTGAGACAAAAAATACCGCAAGGAATATCAGTATCAGCCCTATGAAATTTTTGGTTTCTTTTGAAATGTCAGTCCATATAAGTTTCTTTTTTGTTATTATCCCGATAATCCAGCCGACCAGAGCAATCAGCATACCTGCCACCTGGCCGGATATGGAAACAGATGCCGTAGCAACATAAACAATCAAGCCAGTTTTTATTAAATTTTCAGGGCTGAAATATTTCCGTAAACTATTCATACATATTATTATATATCCCAACAGATAATTTGTCAAGCCAGAATTTGCCGGGAGGTATTGCAAAAGATTTAATTAATTTTTATAATGTTTATAATGAAAAGACTTGATTTAGGATGCGGACTTAAAGGGAAGATAAAAAATTCAATAGGTTTAGATAAAAGGGTTGCCCCGCATGTGGATGTGGTTCATGATTTGAATGTATTCCCGTACCCCCTCCCGGACAACGAATTCGACTGGATTGAAATGTCAAATATTATTGAACATATTGATAACCCCCTGCTTGTTATGAATGAAGTATACAGAATCTCCAAAGATGGTGCTACGGCAAGAATAATCACTCCGCATTACTCCTCACATCTCTCATACGGGGATATGGAGCATAAAAACCGCTTCGGATACTGTGCATTTATAAGTCTTGAAGAAACAGGACTTTTCAAAATTAAAAAGCACTTATTACACTTTTCTGATTTTTACAAATTCATGTTTATCAGCACATTTGCAAACCTCTTCCCTAGAAAATGGGAAAAATATCTTTGTTTTATTTTCCCTGCTCTTTATATTTAGGTATATCTTGAAGTGATCAAGAAGGGGAATAGGGAAAATTATTTAATTGAAAAATATATTTATTAATAAATCGGGCTAAATTATGAAAAAGATATTGGTTTTTGAACCGAATTATCTTGGCGATATTTTGATGACCACCCCTGCATTGAAACTTTTAAGAAAAAGTTTTACAGATGCAGATATAATAGCATTGATAGACGAGAAATATCAGGAAGCGGTTTCAGGTTATGTCAATACCACAATTATAAAAAAGGGTAAGCTCGGACTTGTCAGTGAAATCAAAAGCATAAAACCCGATATTGCGGTTCTGCTGAGGACAACTTTTGCTAATGCTTTTATCTGCCGGATGGTTGGTATCAAGGAAATTGTCGGTGTGGATACAGAATTCAGCAAATTATTTCTGGATAAATATATTAAATATGATAAAAAAAGACCTTTTTATAAAGAATACGTTGAAATCGTGAAATTATTAAAACCAGTTAATAATGTTTCTTATGATTTGGAATTTATCGTCAATGAAAGCGACAAATCGTATATAGGCGCCCTATTTAAAGAATGTGGAATCAAGCCGGATGAAAAGTATATAGTGATTGCTCCGGGCACTACAAGGAAATCAAAAATGTGGCCTGTTGAAAACTACACAAGTCTAATTAACGAATTAAGAGATTACCGGATAATAATTACTGGAAATAAAAGAGAAATTCAACCGGTAGAAATAATTAGAGTTCCGAATGTTGTTTCTATTGTCGGTAAAACCAACATTAAACAGCTTGCAGCGCTCCTGAGTAATGCAGAGTTAGTCATATCACCTGATTCAGGGACATTGTTTCTTGCAGTGGCTGTCGGTGCCAGGACAATCGGGTTATTCGGTTCAACTGACCCGGCATTGTATGGTCCCTATAAGGAAAATACAGTAATTATGTATGATAAACCTGAATGCGGACCCTGCTATAAAGTAAATTGCCCGAAGGGCTTTCCTGCACCGTGTCTATCTAAAATTAAAGTTAATCAAGTGCTCAATGTATGCAGAAAATTATTGGAAAAAACATAAAAAATATTTTTATACGCATGCCGGACTGGGTAGGGACATTTGTCCTTGCTACTCCGGTATTAAAAGTCATAAGAGACAACTTCCCCGAGAGTCGTATAAGTGTTTGTGTGCGGTCATGGTCTAAAGAATTATTGAACAACTGCTCTTATATAAATGAAATAATTAATTACGATTCAAAGAGTGCTTCATTGTCATATCATATCGGGTTTATTAGAGAATTAAAGAAAAAACATTTTGATTTGGCTATAGTATTACCCGGGAGTTTAAATTCTGCCTTAATACCTTATTTTGCCGGAGTAAAAAATAGAGTGGGTTATGTCGGTAATGGCAGGAGGTTATTCTTAAATTATCCTTTAGTTGATACGGGCGATAAATTATTCACAGAGTTGCTTTCAAAAGCAGGATTTAAAGTAAGCAAAGATGTTAAACCTGAATTATGGATATCCGGAGAAGACGAAAAATATGCAGAAAAAATCTGGGTTGATTACGGACTTGCCAATACAAAAGTCATAGGTATGGGAGTGGGTGTCAAGGGCGAATCCAGCAGGAAATGGCCCGAAGAGTATTTTGTTGAATTGATAAATCTGTTAGCTGACAACATTAAGATTGTTTTGTTTGGAAGTAAAGAAGATGAACACATTGGAAAAAACATTGAGGAAAAAGTTAACAAGAAAATAATAAACTTCACAGGACAAACGACACTCAACCAGTTCACCGCATTTATGAAAAAACTTAACCTTTATGTCACTAATTCAACAGGTGGTATGCACATTGCAGGATTATATACACGTGTGATTGCCCTGTTTGTTCCGGGTGATGAAAAATACTGGGCACCTTATGGTAATCAACATATCATTATTTGTGGTGAAGCGGATTGTACCCCCTGCACTAACAGAAAAATGAGATACTGCAAGGACAATAAATGCATGAAATCTATAACACCTGAAAGAGTACTAAAATATGTTCAATCTATATAGCAACAAAACTTTTGTCATTATGTATCACAAAATAGAAGAACATAAGGAAGGGTTAAAGGGAATATGTGTCCGTCCAAAAACTTTTGACAGACAGATGAAATATCTCTACTCCAGAGGATTTCGCACAATTCCATTCAAACAGCTTGTAGAAATTTTAAAAACAAAAAGCAAAATTCCAAAAAAGGTCTTTGTCCTAACGTTTGACGATGGCTATGAAAACAACTATACCGATGCTTTCCCGATATTAAAAAAATACAATTTTACCGCAACTATTTTTCTGAATGCAGGGGCAATCGGGAAACATTATGAATATCCCCGCTCAGGTCCTGCACAGAAGCATCTTTCTGCCGAACAGATAACCGAAATGTCTGAACTCATTGATTTTGGTTCTCACTGTATTACTCATCCGGTACTGACACAAATTTCATTTAACGAAGTGCTGGAAGAAATAAAAACCTCAAAAACTATCATAGAAAAAATTACAAAGAAACCCGTTGATACATTCTGTTATCCATATGGCGAATATGACCGCAATATCGTGGATACTGTAAAGAAATATTATTCCGGCGCCTGCACAACTAAATCATGTCTTGTTTCAGAAAATACTGACCCATACCTCATCCCGAGAATAGAACTTAAAGAACTTCGTTCAATGAGTTTCAGAGACATTAAAAGTATGGGGACGGTTCTGATAATCGCCACAAAACCTGGGGGATAAAAAATGGCTGAGAAAATATTGATAGTTGAAGACGATGTGTCAATAAGAAACATTTGTAAAAGTGGCCTTGAAAATGATTATGAAGTAAGTATATCTACAAATGGTGAAGAGGCTATGAAACAAATAAAGAATGAGAAATTTGATGTAGTAATTACTGAATTAAAGATGTCTGGAATAGGTGGTAAAGAATTACTCTGGGAAGTAAAAACAAACGCGCCCAATACAGATGTAATCATCATTACAGATTCCTCTACTTTAGATAATGCTCTTGAGACAACAAAATTAGGTGCGTATGATTACGTTACTAAGCCTTTCAGCATGGAGGTTTTAACAGCAGCCATAAATAGATGTTTTGAGAAAAGGCACTTAGCGGAAAGATTGCATGCTGAAATTAAACTGCGTGAAGAATTGTCAAAAAAATATAACGAACTGAAATCCCATAAATCTTGACAAAAACTCAAAAATTGTGTTTAATTATAGTGGTTCTGGTGCGGTACCCAAGTGGCTAAGGGAGAGGTCTGCAAAACCTTTATTCGCCGGTTCAAATCCGGCCCGCACCTGATTTGGGCGATTAGCTCAGTTGGTTCAGAGTACTACGTTGACATCGTAGGGGTCACAGGTTCAAGTCCTGTATCGCCCACATTTGTTATCTCAAAAATTAATTTTTTCGGGTAACCACATAATCTGCAAGGAGGGAAAGTATTTCTTTTTTACTGCCGAATACTTCTAAAGATTTCTTCGCCTCATCTATGAGTCTGTTTGTATCTCTTTCCGATTTTTTTGTCCCATAGATATCTGAATAATTGACCCTGTCTTTTTTAACATCAAACATATCATCGGCAATCTGAAATGCGAACCCGATTTTCTCACCATAATTTTTCAGTGCATTGATTTCTTTTTCTGAACCACCCGCAAGCACAGCGCCTGCCAGGACACTTGCTTTTATCAATGCAGCAGTTTTGTGTGAATGGATATAATTAACAAGTTTATCTGTATGGGTTTTACTAACCAGGAATGTATCTGCCACCTGCCCTCCGACCATTCCATCTGCACCCGATGCGTTGGATACGATTTTTATGACTTCAACAATTTTCTTCTCGCTTATACCGGTAATCTTACTATTTTCCGCAATAAGTTCAAATGCTTTTGTAAGCAGGGCATCGCCGGTGAGTATTGCCATACCCTCGTTGAACTTCCTGTGAACAGTCAGTTTGTCACGACGGTAATCGTCATTGTCCATAGAAGGTAAATCGTCATGAACAAGTGAATAACTGTGGATTAACTCAACTGCACAGGCAGTTGGTAAGACCTTATTCGGGTCAATACCGCATATTTCCGCAGAGGTGACCGTAAGTATCGGCCTGAACCTCTTGCCTCCGGGGAATACAGCATATCTTATTGCTTTATATATAACTTCAGACAGGTTATCACTGCTTGCCAGATATCTTTTTAAAGCAGAGTCAATCCTTTTTTTCCAGTAATTGAGATATTTATTTAAATTGTCCATTGTGATAATCAAGAAAACCCGAACAAGTTCGGGATTCCAAAGGGAATCCTCAACTTGTTGAGGACGCTACAGAGGTTCGGGTGTCAGTTTTTCACCTTTCTTTGAGAGTATTTCAATTTTTTTCTTTACTTCCTTAAGTTTTTCGTCACAGGTTTTTACAAGTTCCATTGATTCTTCAAAGAGTTTCAGCGAATCATCCAAACCCGTTTCTCCAGATTCAAGTTGTTCTACAATCTCTTCTAACCTTTCCAGCGCGGTTTCAAACTTAATCTCTTTTTTCATATTTTTTTGTCTCCTTTACTTCAGATAAAACTTCGCCCTTATGCAATCTTATTTTCAGTTTATCCTTTATTGATAAATCCTCTGCATCTTTTATTATCACATTCTCGGGAAGTTTCCAGACTATTGAATAACCCCGCGAGAGTATGTTTAACGGCGAGAGTGCTTTGAGTTTTTCATCTAATATTTTCAAATCGTAGGATTTCATCTCTGCTAAATGTTTGACTGAATTTATTATTTGTAAAAACACGTCGTCCACTTCCTGCAGCTTCTCTTCTATCAATGAGAAAGGTCTGGTAAAAACCCTTGAGTTCAGGATATTGTTCATCCGCTGTGTTAAATTTGATGAAATATAATTCAGATGATTCCGCAGTCTCTTTACCATGTCCTGCAATCCTTCCCTCAGTTCCCGCCTCCGGCGGGCGACAAACTCTGCTGCAGCTGTTGGAGTCGGGGCTCGCATGTCAGATACAAAATCACTTATTGTATAATCAACCTCATGACCCACGCAGGATATTACCGGTATCTTTGATGAGAAAATAGCGCGTGCTACGATTTCTTCGTTGAATGGCCAGAGGTCTTCTAAAGAACCTCCGCCGCGTCCTACAAGCAGGACGTCTAAATCCTTGTAATGTTCATTGAGATATTCTATTGCCTGTGATATATCATATTTCGCTTCATCTCCCTGGACCCGGGCAGGATAAATGAGAATTTCTAAATCCTCCTGTTGCAGAATTGTAAGTATGTCATGTAATGCGGCACCATCTTCAGAGGTTACAATCCCTACCTTTTTCAATAATAAAGGTATGGGTTTTTTCTTTGACTCATCAAACAAACCTTCTGAAGATAATTTCTGTTTGAGTTGTTCAAATGCAAGTTGCAGCGCACCCTTGCCTGCAGGTTCAATATAATCAACGATTATTCTGTATTCACCGCGCTTGGCATATACAGATATCCTGCCAAATACAATAACCTTAAGTCCGTCTTCCGGGCGAAACCTGATAAGTTTTACCTGCTGATTCCACATTATTGCATTTATCTGTGAATTCTCGTCTTTTAATGAAAAGAAACTGTGTCCTGAAGAATATGTTTTATAGTTTGAAATTTCTCCGGTGAGCCATAATTCCTGAATTTGTGTTTCTAAGGTTTGCTTTATGATATTTGTAATTTCGGTTACACTGTATATCTTTCTCTGTGACTGTTGAGTCATGAACGTTTCTTTATTCGGGAAATATTCTTTGCCTTTCCGGTATTTTCATCAATTTCAATTATAACTCCATTGAGCATGGATGGTCCTTTGGCAACTACAAACTTATACGGAAGACTCGTCAGATATTTTTTAAGTATTATCTCCCTGTCAACACCGATAATACCTTCTGAAGGACCCGTCATACCGCAGTCTGTGATGTATGCAGTCCCTTCGGACAGTATCTGTTCGTCTGCTGTCTGCACATGTGTATGTGTGCCTATGACTGCGCTCGCTTTACCGTTAAGATATTGTCCGAAAGATTGTTTCTCGGATGTTATCTCCGCATGGAAATCAACAATAATATTTCTGGTTTTCTGTGATATTTGTTCTATTATGGGGTCAATTGTATGGAAGGGACAGTCCAGCAGGGGCATATACACTCTGCCCATCGCGTTTATAACGGCAATTTTTATATCGCCCACGTCAAAAATATTCCATCCCCTGCCGGGAACAACTGCGGGATAATTCAGCGGACGCAATATTCTTGGGTCACCTATAATGAGTTCAATCTCTTTTCTTGCAAACGTGTGGTTGCCAAGTGTAATTGCATTAATCCCGCAGGAAAAAATTTCTTCGCTGACGCTCTGCGTTAAACCTTTCCCGCCGGCAGCATTCTCTGCGTTAGCAATGGTAAAGTCAATATTCTCGGACTTGATTATTTCAGGGACGTATCTCTTTACTATTCCCCTGCCCGGTTCCCCTACGATGTCACCAATAAACAATATTTTCATTTTGCGATTTCCTGGGCACGCACCTCCCGTATCACCACGACCTTTATCTGTCCGGGATATTCAAGTTCCTGTTCTATCTTCTTTGCAATGTCTTTTGCTAAAATATATGAAGTTTGGTCGTCAACATCTTCGGGTTCAACCATAATTCTTATTTCTCTGCCAGCCTGGATTGCATATGCAGAAATAACACCGCGAAACGAAGTAGCGACTTTTTCTAATTTTTCCAATCTCTTTATATACTGTTCAACAGATTCGCGTCTCGCTCCGGGCCTTGCTGCAGATATTGCGTCACAGGCAGCAATAATGAATGCCTCAACACTCCTGGGTTGTTCAATGCCTTCGTGATGGGATATTATTGCATTCAGCATCTTTTCCGACTCACCGTATTTCTTTGCTATGTCAGCAGATATCTGGTGATGAGTCCCTTCCATGTTGTGGTCAACTGCTTTACCTATGTCATGGAGTAACCCTGCACGTTTACAAAAATTTATATCCGCGCCGAGTTCACCTGCCATGGCTCCTGCTAAATGTGCTACTTCCAGTGTATGCTGCAACTGGCTTTGTCCGTATGAAGTCCTGTATTTAAGTTTACCGAGCAGTTTAAGTATTTCAAAGTGCAGTCCTACAACACCTACTTCTATTGCTGTTTTCTCGCCAGTTTCTTTAAATATATTTTCCATTTCCTCTTTAGTCCTGGCAACAACTTCTTCAATTCTTCCGGGATGTATCCTGCCATCTGCAATGAGTTTTTCCATAGCAACCTTTGCTATTTCTCTGCGTACAGGGTCAAAGGCTGAGATTATAATTGTCTCCGGTGTATCATCTATTATCAAATCTACGCCCGTAGCCTGCTCAAAGGCACGGATATTTCTTCCTTCGCGACCTATAACCCTGCCTTTAAGTTCATCATTCGGTATTGTAATCGTAGAGGTGGTTGTATCTGTAGTATGTTCTGCTGCAATTTTCTGAATTGCAATAGCAAGGATTTCCTTTGCTTTTTTCTCAGCCGATTCCCTTGCCTCCTGTTCAATACCGCGTGCCATAAGTGCTGATTCGCGTCTAACTTCTTCTTCTAAATTCTGCAATAACAATTTTTTTGCCTCTTCCTGTGTGACACCGGCAATTTTTTCAAGCAACTGTCTCTGTTCTTCACGAGTTTTTTCTATCTGCTTGATTTCATCCCCAATTCTCTGTTCCTTACCCTGCATCTGTTTATCGCGTTCGCGCAATTCCTGTTCCTTTTTCTCAAGTATGTTGAGTTTAGTATCTATACCGCTTTCCTTCTGGCTTAACCTTCGTTCAAGATTCGATATCTCCTGTCTCTTATTGCGTGTTTCGCGCTCAAAATCTCTCCGTTCCCTGTCCATTTTTTCCCGTATTTCAAACAGACCTTCTTTTTTCTTAAGTTCCGCCTCTTTTTCTGCTTCAGCAATTAACTTTTTTGCCTTAGCTTCTGCTGAACTCAGTTCCTTGCGTCCATATAATAGTCTTACTCCGTATCCTGCCACAAGTCCTGCAACTATACTTGAAACTATCATCAATACAATTTCCATATTATCTCCTTTCAGTCGTACTGCAATCAATAACCCTTTTATCAGTTACGATTTTACCTAACCGCAAATCATTTTCTTCAGCAGGTATTTTTGAAATAACCTGAAAATCAAATCCTGCTCCGATACGTTTTTCTATTGAAAAATTTTTCAGCCACAAATCGTAATAACCGCCGCCATAGCCGACCCTCATCCCGCTACTGTCAAACCCGAGTCCCGGCACAAGCACAAGGTCAATTTTCCCGGGCAGGACCTCTTTTGTCCTGTTTTTTGGTTCAAGTATACCGTATGTACTAACATCCAGCTCAGTGTCAGGATTAGTGATTTCAACTGCTATGATTCTTTTAGGGTTTTTCATAACACAGGGGACCACAACTTTTTTCTTACTACCCAATGCTTTTTTTATCATATTAATTGTTTCTATTTCCGAACCGAAAGACACAAAAAACATTACAGTATTTGCGTTTTTGAATTCTTTAAGTCCGAATAGATTTTTTTTAATCAGTCTGCTTTTAAGTCTCCTTTCCTTTTCAGTAATACTGTCTCTTAAAGATTTTAGTTTTCTTCTGATTGTTTCTTTTAAACCTGTTTCTTTCGCCATTGCTCTAACCGTTTTTTTATCTCTTCCTCAAAGCCCTGCTCAGTCGGCTTGTAGAAAATCTTATGTTCCGGCATATACTCCTGCGGAATGAAATGTCCGGGGTAATTATGAGGATATAAATACCTCTCATTTGAATCCTTGAGATGCTCGGGCACAGACCGTGTCTTTCCCTTCTGCACTTCTTCTTCAGCAGAAGACAGAGCATTATACACAGCATTTGATTTTGGTGCGCAGGAGACGTATAGGCACGCCTGAGCTAAAGGAATTTTTGCTTCCGGCATACCGACAAATTCAACTGATTGAAGTGCTGAGACGGCTACGTTGAGAGCATTGGGGTCAGCATTCCCTACATCCTCGCTTGCCGCAATAACGATACGTCTTGCAATAAATTTAGGGTCTTCACCCGCATCAAGCATTTTTGTCAACCAGTAAAGCGCTGCGTCGGGGTCACTGCCCCGGATTGACTTTATAAATGCAGATATATGGTCGTAATGCCCGTCTCCGGATTTATCATACACGACTGATTTATGCTGTATTGATTCCTCTGCAGTTTTCAAATCAAAATTTATATTCCCGACCCTGTCAGGAGGTGTGGTCAGCACACCTATTTCAACTGCATTAAGTGCTTTCCTGGCATCACCGTTTGAATATTTGATAATATGCTCTACGGCATCTTCTGTAATTTTTACACTGTATTTACCAAGCCCTCTTTCTTTATCGTTTAATACAGAAATTATTATTTTTCTAATAGATTCATCCGCCAGTGGCTTGAATTCAAACACCAGTGACCTGGAAATAAGTGCAGAGTTTATATAGAAATAAGGATTTTCAGTGGTTATCCCAATCATGCTTATTACGCCTTTCTCTACATAGGGCAGTAATGCATCCTGCTGGGTGCGGTTAAAGTGATGGATTTCGTCCAGCAGAAGTATTGTCCTCTGATTATATGCTTTCTGTCTTACCTCTGCCTGTTCAACAATTTTCTTTATATCAGCAACACCGATAATAACGGCATTTGTTTCAATGAAATAAGATTTAGTGTGCTTTGAAATAATCTTTGCCAGTGCGGTTTTGCCTGTCCCTGAAGGTCCAAAAAATATTATAGAACCGACTCTGTCAGACAAAATTGCACGGTTCAATAACCTGTCCCTGTCTACAATGTGTTCCTGGCCATAGAAACCGTCAAGGTTATCCGGAACGAATTTTGCGGCCAGAGGCTGTTCTAAACTACCCGCTTTGTTTTCACCGGCAAAAAGATATTTCTGCATAAATAAGATAATCCTGCGGATAAATTAGATAAAAAAAGCCCCGCATGTGCCGTGGTTCTATAGGGATACTGTGAACCAAACCTGATTGATTTAGTTTTTCTGTAAGCTCACTTCAACCTATATTTTTCACCAACACCGCAGGGCATAATTTTTCTGCAAAAGATTTATTTTTTTATGCTCAAAGAACGCTAATGTTAAAATTCACTGTCGTAGTTCAAACTTTAACTCAGCACAGAGCTGATGTCGGATATCAACTCATCAGATTTTCTATTCACTTTAGTGCGAAATTTTTCATATTCATCTCTTAAACGAAACAATTCTTCAGCAATGTTGAGACATGCCAAAACTGTCATTCTTGAAGTTGATGCTTCTCCGGTGTTGGTGCGAACTTCGTCTAATTTCTCCTTAACAAATTTAGCTATTGACTGGACCTGTAACGGGTCAATCTCGGATTCAATGGGATATTGTTGACCGCCAATATCCACAAAAGTTTTCTCGGGCATTTTTAAACCCCTGCTTTGCTAAATTTATCCAGGAGTTCATTTAGTTTAGTCTTAACTGTAAACTTCTGTTTATGTAGAGTCTCGTTTTCCTGAATAAGTTTTCCTGCCCTGATATTTTCTGCTCTTAAATGTTCCAACTCCTTTAAGTTTTTTTCGATTTCGCTTTTAAATTTCTTATTCTGGTTAATCAGCTGGTCAATTTCTTTTTCCAGAACATCAAACTTTTCCATTTTGGGTTAATTTCATCTTATAAAATTAATTCCAACAAGTCAAGCGGTTCGCAGGGAAATACCTAAATTTTTTAATCTGTCTATTATCTGCTCAACTTTTTCGTTAATCTCTTTGTCGGTGAACGTTCGTGTAAAATGCGTGAAATAAAATCTGATACTGTAACTCTTTTTGCCTTTTGGTATTTTATCACCTAAATATACATCAAACAAACTGATATCTATGAGAAATTCATCCTTCCCTGCAAGAATTTCATCAGCGACCCTGTTGTACGGGACATCTTCAGGCACGATTATTGAAATATCTCTTTTTGAACCGGGTAACCTGGAATATTCCTTGAATACCGGTGTGTCGTTACCCGCTGTTTTTTGAATATTTTCAGTAAACAATTCTGCATAATATATCCCTTGCAGAAACTTTGGATGGAGAGTGGATTGGAGCAGTCCATATTCGGCGATTGTATTGCTGGAAGCGTCTTTAATAACTGCCGATACGCCGGGATGAAAATACTCACTGATAGATTTGTCAGCTGTCCATTTATTGCAGTCTAACTCTTTTAACAGACTATGCACAATACCCGAAATGTAGTAAAAGTCAATCTTTTCTGATTTATATTTCCAGTGTTCAGGTGATTCCTTGCCTGTGCAGATTATACCCAGTGCTCCGATTTCTTTAGTGGAAAATATTTTACCTAATTCAAAAAACTTCATATCTCTTGCCTGTGTATTATTGTAATTGGACATTACATTGTTTAAAAGTCCGGGTAACATTGAAGAACGAAGAAAAGTCCAATCTTCAGAAAGCGGATTCTGGAGGCCGATAGGTTCTCTGTTTATTTTGCAGTCTTTCAGAGTTTTATTTGAACAGAAACTATAATTTATAACTTCCTGTATGCCCTGAGCGAGCAGAAAATCAGATGCTTTTCTCTCAAGTTCCAGTAACGGTTCTTCAATAATATGCTCGGTCTTATATGTCTTTATCTCTACCGGGACAGTATCGTATCCCTGGATACGCACAACTTCTTCAATTAAATCAATTTCCTCGTTTATATCTAACCTGTAGGGGGGGACTTCTACAATTATTTTGTCCTCTTTAACCTCTGTCTTCATTTCTAACCGCGAGAGCGCATCAACAATATCCTTCACCTGGTATTGTGTTGATAAAATCCTGTTTACTTTTTCAATCTGCAGGACTATTTTTTTAATCTCGTATGGCAGACAAATATCATTATGCGAAACGAACCTGCCGTTAGCGTATTTTGTTATTAAGGATATTGCACGTCTGCTGGCGAAGTCACAATTTTTGTATGAACTGCCGCGTTCAAATCTATATGATGACTCTGTTGTTACATTCAATTTCTGTCGTGTGCGCCGTATATTTTCTAACTTAAACACTGCACTTTCCAGAATAATTCTTGAAGTTGATTCAATAACGGAAGACTCTGTCCCGCCGACTATACCTGCCAGGGCAAGTGCTTTTTCATTATCGGCAATGACTAACATATCGGGCGAAAGGACATAGTTATTATTATCAAGGGCATTGATTTTCTCGCCTTTATTTGCGTTCCGGACGACAATCCTTTCACCTGAAAGTTTATCAATATCAAAAGCATGTAACGGGTGACCCGTTTCAAGCATGACATAGTTTGTTATGTCAACAACGTTATTTATAGGTCTTAAACCACATTTCTGCAGTCTTTCTGCTATGAGGTCAGGGGATGGACCTACTTTTATATCTTCAATAACAACACCCATATACCGTTTACACAGATTAGTATCTTCAATGTCTATACTGAATACCTTATTGACACTCCTGGGGTCAGGGAAAGAATATGTTTCAGGATATATTAAAACAAGATTCAGTTTTGCTGCAAGTTCCCGGGCTATACCTAAATGTCCCAGGCAATCACCACGGTTAGCCGGTATTTCAATATCAAATACAGTGTCTCCCGGCAGGTTGGATATTGCAGATACTTCAAATCCTATCTGTCCCAGAGTTTCGGCTATCTCTTTCACCGAAAAAGCATCTATCTTTATTAATTCATTAAGCCAGTTATAAGTTATTTTCATATTAAAATTGCTTTAAAAACCTTAAATCATTCTCGTAGAACAATCTCATTTCATTAATCTGGAATTTCAACATAGCAAAACGTTCAACGCCCATTCCAAAGGCAAACCCTGTCCATTTTTCGCGGTCATATTGGACCGCATCAAATACTTTGGGATGAACCATCCCGCAGCCAAGCATTTCCAACCACCCGCTGTTCTGACATACACGGCACCCATTGCCGCTGCACATTGGACATCCGATATCCATCTCGGCTGACGGTTCGGTGAACGGGAAAAATGAAGGTCTGAACCGCGTCTTTGTCCCTTTACCGAACATTCTATGTACGAAAACAGTCAGTATTCCTTTAAGTTCGGCAAAGGTTATTTTCTCGTCAACAGCAAGACCTTCAACCTGGTGGAATACCGCTGAATGCGAAGCATCCGACGCATCGCGTCTATAGACTTTCCCGGGCACTACCACGTATAACGGAGGTTTGTATTTTTCCATAGTCCTGACCTGCACAGGCGAAGTATGTGTCCTGAGAAGCAGGTTGTCCGATGAACCCTCTATGTAAAAAGTATCCTGACTATCGCGGGCAGGATGGTCTTTGGGAAAATTTAATGTTTCAAAATTATAATAGTCAGTTTCAATCTCAGGACCTGTTACAGTCTGGAATCCGAGTGAGTTAAATATAGAGACTATTTCTGAAATAACCTGCATTAAAGGATGACGATGCAGATACTCAAGGGGTCTGGAGGGAAGGGTTATATCAATTTTTTCTGATTTTAGTTTTTCATTTAAAGATTTGTTTTTAAGGAGTTTTGATTTTTCGTCCAGAAGTTTTTGAAGTTCGTCACGGACTGTATTCAGTAATTCACCGGTTTTTTTTCTTTTTGTTAAGGGTAAGGAGGGCAGTGTTTTGAACAGGTTGGTTATTGTACCTTTTCTTCCGAGATATTCTACACGGATGGCTTCAATCTCTTCAACGCCATTTGCCTGCTGGATTTTATTTTTGACTTCATCTGATACCTTGTGTATAGTTTGCTCAGTCATAGACCGATCAATTTATCAAGATGTTCTTTTGCTAATTTATATTTCGGAGAAATAGCAATTGCCTTTTTATACATCTTTTTTGCTTCCTCGGGCTGGTTCCTGCTTTCATATACCAACCCTAAATTGTAATAGATTTCAGGATTGCCGGAGTTTATTTCAATGGCTTTCTTCAGTTCATCTATTGCCTGGTCATATTTGCCATTGACAAAATAGAATTTACCCATTTCAAGCAACGCTTCTTCCGGTTTGTCCGAATCCTTACTGCCTTTCTCTTTTTTCATCTTTCAAAACCTTTCATTTAAGCTTCTCTATATCGTTTTCCTTGCCTATCACAATAATTCTATCGCCTTCATTCAGTTCTTCTTCCGGGCCAGGCGCTATGTTCACTTCTTCTTTAAAATCACTCTCTCCGGAATCCGTCACAAACGGCGCTTTTCGTTTTATGGCAATGACATTAACGCCATATTTGGCACGTATGTCCAGTTCCTTCAAATTTTTACCCCAGAACTTCTTTAGAACCCCCACTTCGGAAACGTTATACTCCTGTGATAATTTTATTACTTCAAATATATTGGGTGAAAGAAAACTCTCGGCTACTTTATGTGCAACTTCCACCTCGGGATAAACTATACGGTCAGCCCCTACTTTAGCAGCAATTTTAGCATGCAGGGGATTTATGTTTTTCACAAGGATTTGTTTTACGCCTAATTCCCGCAGTAAAAGCGTCGTTAGAATACTCGCTTCCATATTTTCGCCTATAGCAACAATTGCAATATCTATATCACCCGCACCGATTGACCTGAGGGTTTTTTCGTCAGTAGCATCTGCAACTATTGCCTGGGTGACAAAAGGTGATATTTCCTGGATTTTCTTTTCATCGTTATCTATAACAAGCACTTCTGCGCCTTTCTGGGACAGAATTTTAGCAACATTTGTCCCGAACACTCCTAAACCAACTACAAGAAATTGATATTTCTTCACTTGAAAATTCCTCCGTAAACCCCGCTACCCGACAAGGACTTTCTCCTCCGGATAGCGAAACATATCTTTTTCTTCGTTATATAATATCGCTGCACCCAGAGTAAGCGGTCCCACCCTGCCAACTAACATTGTAATAATAATAAGTAACTTTCCCGCGCCAGTAAGGTCAGACGTAATCCCTCTTGAAAGACCCACCGTACCAAATGCGGATATTGTTTCAAACATAATATTAATAAAACCTTTTTTCTCAATCAGTACCAGCAGGAATGAAATAAACGTAATAACAAACGTCGCACCGATAAATACAGCTATAGATTTTATTATTATATCTGCAGTGACCCTTCTTCCAAAAATGTTAGGCTGACGTTCCCCGCGTATCGTGGACAAAAAAGACATAACCAACACAGAAAAGGTGCTTGTCTTAATCCCGCCGCCTGTCCCGCCGGGTGAAGCTCCTATAAACATAAGAACCATTGTTAAAAATATAGAAGATATAAATAACGAGGACGTTGGTATGGTATTAAAACCCGCTGTTCTCGGCGCAACTGACTGGAAATACGAATTTAAAATTTTGTCCCCGAACGAAAATTTCCCGATTGTTTCCGGGTTTCCTGACTCTAAAGCAAAAATAATGACTGTGCCAAAGATAATTAATATACCTGTAGTACTTAAAACAATTTTTGTATGTAATGAAAAATTCCTCCATTTCTTTCCCTGGATTAATTCACTGAGGACTACATATCCCAGACCGCCGATTATTATAAGGAGACTCATAACAAGAATGACTGACCAGTTATGATTGAACGATGCAAGATTATCAGAGAACAGAGAGAAGCCGGCATTACAAAATGCACTTACAGAATGAAAAATTCCATAATAAACTGCTTTTGCTATAGGAAATTTTGAATAGAAACATAAACTTAATATTATCGCTCCAATAAATTCAATTGCTAAGGTTATTTTTAATACTCCCTTCAAAAAGCCAGCCAGCCCTTCAAACGTGAACGGGTCAACTACTTCCTTGACAACCATTCTCTCTTTTAAATTAATCTTACCGATAAACAGAGCAACAATCGTAGCCAATGTCATATATCCCAAACCGCCAATCTGGATAAATAACAAAATTATTAACTGTCCGATAAATGAGAAAGTGCTGCCTATATCAACTGTCGTAAGACCCGTAACACACACAGCCGAGGCGGCTGTAAACACTACGTCTATAAGTTTTACTGGTATCGCGGCAGCATGGGAAAACGGCAATATTAATAAAACAGTCCCGATAGTAACAGCAGACAGAAAGAATATAAGTACAATCTGCGCCGGTGAAATGCGCATAATTTACTCCAGCGCCTGTTTGGCAACTTCGGTCAGGGAATGGAATGATTCCGCATCATGGACAGCAAGGTCAGCAAGTATCTTCCGGTTTATATCAATACCTGCTTTCCTTAACCCGTTGATAAACTTGCTGTATGGAAGGCCATATTGTCTGGAAAGGGCATTTATTCGCAAAATCCATAATTGACGAAAATCACCTTTGCGGTCCTTGCGGTCACGATAAGCATGCTGCAGGGATTTTTCAACCTGCTGTTTAACCTGTCGCCAGCGATTTTTCTTATCAGAATAATATCCTTTTGCCAGGTGAAAATATTTTTTCTTATGTTTTTTTGCAACAGAACTTGTTACTCTCATATCAGTGTGGTATCAATCTTTTTACAAGTTTGCTTTCTGCTTTCCCAAGCGTCTGCGATTTACGCAGTCTCCGACCCCTGTTTGCTGACATACCTGTGAGCAGGTGTCTTAATCCTGCTTTTTTATACATGACTTTACCTGTCGCTGTCAATTTAAATCTTTTTTTAGCACCGCTGTGTGATTTAAGTTTCGGCATAGTTATTTCTTTGGTGAAAACAGTATTACTATCCTCCTGCCTTCAAATTTTGGTTGTTCCTGAGTTTCTACTATGTCTGATATTTTTTCTTTTATCCTGTTTATAAGATTGAAACCCAGCTCAGTATGTGCCATTTCTCTGCCTATAAACATTATTGTCACCTTTACCCTGTATTTCTCTTCAAGGAACTCTCTTATGTATTTTACTTTAAATTCAAAATCATGGTCTTCAATTGTTACCTTAAACCTTACTTCCTTAACCTGTCCTATTCTTTGTTTCTTATGATGCTGTTTGTCTTTCTGTTTCTGCTGGTATTTGAATTTAGAATAACTTGCAATTTTACAGACAGGCGGGCTTGCATTCGGTGCAACTTCAACCAAATCAAGACCTTTTCCCTGGGCAATACCCAGAGCTTCCTGAGTGGGCTTTATACCCAGTTGCGTACCATCTTCGTCAACTAACCGGACCTGGCTTACCCGTATAAACTGATTAAAACGTAACCTTTCTATATAGCCCTCCTCCCTGGAGTTGCCCGATTTATCGGGCTTTCTTATAAAAAAAGGATGGTTTCTTTTTGAGTTCCCAGTACCATCCTGTTTATTACTAAACTTAAGATTGAACCTTTTTGCTTTTATCAGCTCGAGGTGAGCCGCTGGGCTTCTTCAACGATTAGGAAATTATAAAATATCCTCAACAAGTTGAGGATTCCCTTTGGAATCCCGAACTTGTTCGGGTTTACTTGTAAATTATGTTGTAATATATATAACAAAAAAAATGAGTCCTGTCAAGTATTATTTATTTTTTGTTTCAGTTCGGATTTTAATTTTTCAATAAATTCGTTTAACTCAAACTGCCCTATATCCCTGCCGGAGTGTCTTGCTGAAACCTTCCGGCTCTGTTTCTCCTTATCGCCGACAATGACTATATAGGGTATCTTGTTTACTGTCGCCTCGCGGATTTTATAGTTCAGTCTTTCATTGCTTAAATCTGATTCTGCACGGATACCTTCGTTCTTTAACGAAACCGTTACGTTTTCTGCGTAATCCTTCTGGCTTTCGGAAATATTTATAACCACTACCTGAACCGGGCTGAGCCACAGCGGAAATGCTCCTGCATAATGTTCAATCAGAACACCGAAAAACCTTTCCATTGAACCTAATAATGCACGGTGTATCATAAAAACCCTCTCGTCTTTTCCTGATTCATCCCGATAGGTTATGTCAAACCTCTCTGCCAGGTTAAAATCAAACTGTATTGTAGAACACTGCCAGGCACGTCCCAGCACGTCTTTTATTTTTATGTCAACCTTCGGCCCGTAAAATGCACCGCCGCCTTCATCAATCCTGTATGGATATTTTGTTTTCTCCATTGCGTTTTTCAATGAATCAATTGCTTTAGCCCAGTTCTCTTCGGAACCGACAAATTTTTCAGGCTTTGTCGCTAAATAAATATCGTATTCCCTGAACCCGAATGTCTGTAGGAATTTTATAGTGAAATCAAATATATTTAACATCTCCTGTTCTAACTGGTCAAGTTTGCAGAATATATGTGCATCATCAATAGTAAACCCGCGGACACGCAAAAGACCGTGCAGAACACCCGATTTCTCATATCTATAGACGGTTCCTAATTCCGCATACCTCACGGGCAACTCGCGGTAGGAATGAAGTTTTGTCTTGTATATCATTATGTGGTTGGGGCAGTTCATCGGTTTGACGCGGAAAGGCCTCCCGTCAATATCCATAGGTGAATAAATCATATCGGAATATTTTTCCAGGTGGCCGCTCGTTTTGTATATTTCCTCACTTGCTATATGCGGTGTTGAAACTAACTGGTAGCCGTGTTTTGTATGCTCTTCCTTCCAGAGATTTTCTATTATATTTCTTATGATTGTCCCTTTAGGATGCCAGTGGACAAGACCCGCCCCCACCTGCTCGTGCGTACTGAACAAATCCAGCTGGACGCCTAATTTCCTGTGGTCCCTCTTTTTTGCTTCTTCAAGTTTATTCAAATAATCAGCAAGTTCTTCCTTTGTGGGAAATACCGTGCCGTATATCCTCTGCAGTTGTTCACGCTTTTCATCGCCACGCCAGTAAGCACCCGCAACGGACAGCAACTTAAAATGTTTTATCTGTTTTGTTGATTCAATGTGCGGTCCCCTGCACAAATCAATAAAATCACCATCCTGGTAAAGGGTTACTTTTTCATCAGGTATATTTTCAAGAAGTTCAACCTTATATTTTTCATTACGCTCACCAAAAAACTTTTTCGCCTCTTCTTTTGACATTTCCCTGGATGTGAATTTATAGTCATTCTTTACAATCTCCTTCATCTTCTGTTCAATTTTTTCCAAATCTTCGGGCAGAAATGTCCGCGGTGAGTTAAAATCATAGTAAAACCCGTCTTCTATTGCAGGACCTATGGCTAATTTCGTTCCCGGGAAAAGTTCCAGCACCGCTTGTGCCATAACATGGCTTGTAGAATGTCTCAATTTTTCCAGTTCAATCTTGTTTTCCATTTTTTGTCTCAACCTCAACTATAATTTTATTGTATAGGAATTTGAAAGTAGCGTCCCGATTTATCGGTACGATTTAATTTACGACTAGGAAATTATAAAAGGGTAAACCCTTAATTCCTGGAGTTAATCCTTCAGGATTTTACTTGATCATATTTTACCATATTTTATAAAAAAAACCAATGTGTCTCAAAACCCTTGTTTACAGAACTCCTTCAAATTTCGCATTATCATAAGCCCTCTGGGCAAAAAACATCTTGTCTTCCGGTATCGCGTCAGTGTCCCATAAATGTCCCATATCCTAAAAGCCATAGCGACGTCCCTTTTTCTCCCGTCTATTTAGAATCATGTAATTTATCGTGTAATATTATCTAAAATCGTGTAAAAATCAATCGTGTAATTAATCATGTAATTTCAGGACTAATCGTGTAATCATTATTTAGCCGAATATCCCACGTTCCTTCCTTTGCCACTTAATTGAGCCATTCCAATTTTAACAAGCGTATTCAAATCCGTAGCAGCTGTTTTATTAGTTACTTTAAACAATTGTCTGAATTTCCTATTAGTAAATTTTTGACCTTCATTCACCATTAATCTCAAAGCTTCTATCTGTCTTTCATTCAATCCCAATTCTTTTAAATCCGTTTGTCTCTCTTTGAGAATGTTGGGCACCAAATCCAGAATTTTATCTCCGGGACCATAGAATGTTATCCTGAAAAAATCTCCCGGTTGGCTTATGACGGGTGGTTTCAATCCATGTTCAGTCATCCAGTTACTCATTTTGCGGATGCCGGTTCCATATTTTTCCATATCCTTTGTTTCATGGAATATCTTGCAAATCTCTTTATTCCTTGTTTCATGAACTCCTTCTAAACGTTTTATGTCAAGTCCCGGTAAAAGCCCGCCAGGACTGGTTATCTCTATCCTGTCATCAAAAATGTCTATCTGAACGTTTGCACCACTGTGGTTGTAATCTCTGTGTGCCATGGCATTGAGGACACCTTCCCTGATTGCATTGAATGGATATTCAGGAATGTCAACCCGTTTCCATTCAACGATTTTATTTGCCAGCCGGGTATTTCTCTGAAAGAATGTCTCCACGTCCTCAAGAATCTTATAAAAAGGACCTTCCAATTCCTGTGAATCAAGAAATTCTATACGAGCAGTTCCTCTATATCTCGCAATTTTGACTGTGCTTTGTGAGATAAAGTCCTGAGGATTGGGACAGAAAAATAGAACAGCCGTATTTGTCGGTTTAAGTGTACCATTTATAACTTTTACCACCTTGATAGTTCGGACAAGAAAATCTTTTATGGATGTTTCAGGAACTGCAACCTTTGATTTTATGGCTCTGTTTGCAAGAAAATCTTTTACCAGTTTTTCATTTATTTAATTTCCAGTTTGTGTCACCAGTGCTGACACAATTTCTTTTTTATCCATTGTTATCCTGTAATTATATTAATACCCCATCTTTAAATATTTTTTGTTATTGCAAGGATTTTATCTACCATTATTTCCATCTCAAAAGTTTCTTTTCTTTAATAATAATTTTTTCCACAGCTTTTTTAAGAAATTTTTTGTCCGGCAAAGATAAACGATATTTTGAAGCAAAAAGTTTATTTGAAATACCACCCAAAGCATATTCAACTAATACATGGTCTTTTTGAGCGCCTAAAACAATACCCACTGGTTCATTATCATCTTCTGCCATTTCTTCCTTTGTAAAATAATTCAGATACAAATTCATCTGTCCAATATCTTGATGATTTATTGTTCCCAGTTTAAGGTCAATTAAGACAAAACATTTTAAAATCCGTTGATAAAAAACTAAATCAATATAAAAATGTTTGTTATTCAAACTAATACGATACTGCCGTGCCACAAAAGAAAATCCTTTTCCTAATTCCAGCAGAAAATTTTGCATATTATCTATAATTTTTTGTTCTAATTCTCTTTCAGAATACCGGTAATCTTCAGGAATGCCCAAGAACTCTAAAACATAAGGGTCTTTTACCATATCTTCAGCTTTAGCAATTTGTTGTCCTTTAGAAGCAAGTTTAAGCACCCCTTTTTTATCTTTACTCAACGCTAACCGTTCAAAGAGCATAGAATTTATTTGTCGTTCAAGTTCACGAGTACTCCAATGATTTGAGATACATTCTTTTTCATAAAAGGAACGTGCCATATCCTCTTCTATTGAAAGTAAAAGTACAATATGTGTCCATGATAAAATGGCAGGCACTGCCTGCCATTTTGGGTAGGCAAGATAAAAATTGCGCATGTTCAACACATTCCTTCGTGAGAATCCTTTACCATAGCGAGTTTTTAAATCATTGGATAAT
>Ga0210049_1000143_pt1 | contig 50862 bp, 46 predicted proteins | sample CryGeyCG2014_300_2_FD_183964 | JGI IMG/M metagenome (GOLD analysis project Ga0210049, IMG submission 183964) | Groundwater microbial communities from aquifer - Crystal Geyser CG06_land_8/20/14_3.00 (SPAdes) (version 2) | ecosystem: Environmental > Aquatic > Deep subsurface > Groundwater | place... | reverse complement strand
GACTTTTTGCTTCAATGCCGTCATTGTGTGCCTTGACCAGATCAATAACTTTTTTGGCAGTTTGAAGGTCAAATTGCTGGAGTGGTCCGCGATTCCGGCCGGAAACCACCATATAGCAACCAGGGCAGGCACAGGCCTTGCAGCGATTAGTCGTTTCAAAAATCAAGGCAGAGATGGTTTGCGTCTCAAGGCGTTCCTTCTCTTCTTCATATCTCTCGACAATGTTTAGAGTTGCCATTTCCTTTCTCCTTTTATTGGTTTTTTCCCCAGGAACATAGTAGGTTGTTAATGTGCCGGGCTTTTGAATAAAAAAGCCCCTTCCCTTTCGGGAAGGAGATAGGTTTATGAGTAAAGTTTAAAAACATCAACACACCTCTTTCCCGGAAGTAGAAGAGTTGTAATGATGCTGAAGTCTGCGAAGTATTAATTTGTAGCCGTTCATTCCTTTATTCAGCCATTTCGAAACGCGGGCTATGGTTGTTGAGCTAAGTCCTGTTTTTTTGGCAATTTTTACATAAGGAATTTTATCATTAAGCATTCTGGCGGCTTTCCATCTGTTGCCAAATTCAATAATTTCTTCTTCGGTCATAAGATCCCGAAAAAATCTTTTCGCTTCGCTAACACTCTTTAATGTAAGAACTGCCTTTATTAAATCTTCAGTTTTTCTATTATTCCATTTTTCCATAAAGTTTATCACTTTACTTAAGTAAAGTATAGCAGACCAAGATCCTTTGTCAATAGCCGACCAAGAATTTCGTCCTCGCCGGGCTTATTCCGGAAAGCCGCTAAGGTTGCAGATAGGCGAAGCCTCTGGTTTGCGGAGCAAAGGTTTGATAAAGCTCTTCGGGTGGATATAATAAAAATATAATCATATGGCAAGACAATTTACGGCAATATATAAAAAAAGTGGGAAATGGTATTTGGGGTGGATAGAGGAAATTCCGGGAGCTAATACTCAAGGGAAAACTCTTAAAGAAGCAAAAGAAAATCTCAAAGAGGCGCTTTTATTAATTTTATAAACTAATAAACTTCTCAATAAAAAAGAGCTGTCCAAAGGAAAAGTTATTCGAGAGCCGTTTTTAGTTTCTTTATAGCAAAACGAAGTTTTGATATACCAAATTTAAAGTTTGTTATAATGAAGCGGAAAAATTTAATTCAACACCTTCGTGAAAATGGTTGTGTGTTTATAAGGGAAGGCGCAAGACATAGCGTCTTTTTTAATCCCTCGATAAAGAAATTATCTACCGTGCCACGCCATACAGAGATTGACAATTTTTTAGCAAAGAAAACCCAGCACCAGAGCAGAGCTCGGTGCTGGACTAGTCCCGCACCGAAACGAAGTTTCTGGTGCGGGGTTTGTTAGTACCTTGGAATAAATTCCTCAAGAATAAAATAGTCTAAATTATTCTTTAGGAAATTTTATAAAATGGATTGGAATTAGTGGAGGTTGGCGAGAAACCGACAAAAAAATCGACGAAGAAGTCTATAAACTCTACGGCCTCATCCCGGAGGAGATTAAAATCGTGGAGAGCGCGGGGGATTGAAGAAAAAGAGATAAAAACAGCCGAAATACTCGACGAAATTAAAAAGCGAATATAAACAAGCCCGTTGCTATTGACAGCGCATTTCATATTTGATACACTATTGTCATAATTATGAAAAGCAGTAAAAACCTAATCGAACAGTTAAAGTCCTTGCCATACTTCAGTAAAAAGACCATACATGAGCTTGGCAAGCAGTTCGGGCTTAAAAATGTTTCGGTTGACACCTATATCAGTCGCTTTTTGAAGCGCAAAGAGATTATTCAGCTCAAAAAAGGTCTTTATGTGGCCGCCGATTTTTTCAACAAAAATAGGGGCGATATTTCTTATTCATTTTATCTTGCAAACATTTTGCGAACGCCGTCATATGTAAGTTCGTGGAAAGCGCTCCAGTATTATAATTTAACCACCGAATCAATATATACTATAACCTCAATTACACCGAAGGTCACCCGAATATATAAAACAAAAGCGGGAACTTTTGCCTACCACTCGGTGAAAAAGGAATTGTTTTCTGATTTTTCTTTGGTTAAAGGAGCGCCCGCCTCGCCGACAGGTAAGTTTGATTTTTTTATTGCTTCTCCCGCAAAGGCGCTTTTCGATCTTCTTTATTTCAAAACACATCAGTTTCGCGGTGTGCGTTTCGAAGAAATTAAAAAACTGGTTGAGGAAATGCGTATTGATATTGAGGAAATGGCTAAAAAAGATCGGACAGCTTTTTACACAATGATTAAAAAATATTTAAATTATGAGTGAGCAGATTCTAACTACATTAAAAAGAAAACTTGAAGATCTTTCTGCGTATGGCGAGGTTGATGCCGAAACAAAACGTAATACTCTTAAAGAGGAATTACAGTTTTATGTTCTTAATTTTATTTATCATCACCCGGAATATAGCAAATGGATTATGTATGGCGGCTCCGCGCTTCGTATTATTCACGAACTTGATCGGATGTCGGTTGATTTAGATTTTGAAGTTGTTCACGCGATAACCGAGAAGTTTTTAGAAGAACTGAAAAAAGAGATTGAAAAACATTTCGTTAGCACTTATGGCACCGAGCCCGGGTTTCTCACCATAAAAATAACCACAGGCAGAGGCCTGCTTCTTAAGTTTAATGTCGGTAAAGAATTAAGCATCAGCCATCCGTCAAAACAGGTGCATGTTAAAATTGACCTTAATCATTTTACCGCTCCAAAAACAGTAACCGAGCGCAGGCCGATAAATCGTGACCAGCTTTCTTTCGTGATTACCACCTATAATATGTCTGTGCTTATGGCGAGCAAGATTGCCGCAATTTTCCTGCGCGAACAGCGCGGTGTTGGCAAAAGTATCTATGATTATAAAGGGCGCGATATCTATGATCTTTTGTGGTATATGAACAAAAAAGCGACTCCGGATTTTGACTATCTTGTTGCAAAGGGCGTTGATGTAAACGACCCTAAAGCGCTTTTCGATAGGCTCACGATAGACATTCTAAATTACGAGAAAATGGATGCTCTTCTTAAAGAAGATCTTTTGCCACTCTTTGAAAAACGGGCCTATATTGAGAACTGGCTGAAAAACTGGCGAGAAAGCTACTTACGACTTCTTGATGGATACAAAATTAACACAGTAACAACATTGGAGAGTATAGGAGTACATCAGGATTTTAATACTGATAATTTTTCTTTTGTGTATTGGTATAGAACGGAAGAAGGCGGGTCGGTGCGGATTGTCTACACCGTCAGCGATTATTGGATTGATTTTCGCGAGGGAGATTTGCCGACAAAAATAAACGACAAAATAATCCAGTTGGTTGAAGGCGATATTAAAGATCGGTTGAGCGACAAGTTAAAGCAGTATGTGACGTTATTTTATGAAAAAACAGAGGCGTATTTCAAAAAAACAAACAGGGTAATGCTGGGTGACAGCATAATCACAAAGGTTATCAGAACGACGGCAGATAATCTAAACCAGAGAGAACAGATAGTGCTTAATAAATCAGCCCTGCTCTCTTGTGAACTGGATGATTTGTTGAAGTAAATTATGACTTCTTGGCCAACAAAAAAATTATGGGGAAAAATATTATTAATAGCAATTTTTGTTTTCAGTTTTGTTGCAGGAATTTTGTTTAATTCTAATTTTATTTCATCAATACTCTGCTTAATAATTGCTATTTGTTTGCAAGTTATAAAGGAAAGATTCCAAGCTAACATAAGAGGAGATGGAATTAAAAAAATAACTATAAGTAATAAAGAGCCGATTCATCCAGAAAGAGGTGATCTATGGGTTGATACGAAATGAAACCAAACCTTAGAAAATTTAAATAAAAAATAATTTTAGCGGCGCGACAGTTTCGCTGGCACGAAATTCGGCGGCGAGATTTCTATAAAATAGATTAGAACTTTGTTCAAGACAGACAGCTTCCTTCTCTAAAGCTACGGAGTATTAGGCCAACAAAAAGATACTAAAGACACACCACGAGAGTGGTATATAGTCGGGGGTAAGCCTGCCCCGCTGCGCCCCGTAGTGAAACGAAGTTTCTACTACTGAAGTTATACTTCGGGGGTTTTAGCGGTTTAAATCCAGTTTCTTTGATTTGTGGATTAAATTAGGCAAAATAATAGCGAAAGTTTGTTGAAGTTTTTTATCGGAAGCAAATCCCATTTTACATTTTGATTTCTTTTTGATATATTCGTTAAAAGAAGGGGGTGAGAAAGGAGTAGTCATGAACCGTCAATTGCTCTTACGACAAGCAACTAGCATCCTAAGAAAAGATTTAGGAAGGATCGGAAAACGAGGATCAAGAATTCATGATAATACAGCAGAAGATAATGTTCACCGATTGAGAACGATAGAGGGCGGGATATGTAGATCTTGTGTAAACCTTCATATTAAATTTTTCCACAAAGATGGAAAAGAAAGGATAGACTTAAGATGCCACAGGGGCTTTTCACCCCTTGAACTCTATCGGGGAACTAAATTTGGAAAGGAAGCACACTGCGACGGCTTTTTGAAAATAGAGTCTGATCTTCTTCAGACTTCCAAGCCTACTCACTAAGTTGAAACAAGCAAAGGGTGGGTAGGCTTCTTTTTTAAGAAAACAATAGTGATAAGCAGGGTTAGGGTAAAGAATCGCCACCCTTCGACCATTCGACAAGCTCATGATGGTGAGCAAGGTCGAACCATTTCACTTAGGGCGGTTTTTTGTAGAATGAATATCAATTCATTTGGGAATTATTCACAAAATAGTTTAAACAAGATGATTATAGATGACGTAACAATTAAAGTGAAAGCTGGTAACGGCGGCAAAGGCACCGTTGCTTTCAATAAAAATTTGATGTCTTTGGGCCCGGTTGGCGGCAACGGTGGTGAAGGCGGCAGTGTTTACGTTGAAGGGACTTCTGATTTGAGCGTGCTAAATAAATTCCGTTTTAAAAAAGAGGTTAAAGCTGAAAACGGACAGGACGGCCGTTCGCAATTTCGTGATGGCAACGATGCGGACGATTTGGTTTTATCAGTTCCCGTCGGAACCGTGGCGCATAATCTGAAAACAGGCCAAGATGTTGAGATAACTAAAATTGGCCAGCGAATATTAATTGCTTGCGGCGGTAGAGGAGGAAAAGGGAATTTTCATTTTCGGTCATCCACCAATACAACGCCGAAAGAATTTGAATACGGGGGGCCGGGAGAATCGTTTGAAGTCCGCTTTGAATTAAAACTGATTGCCGATGTGGGATTTATAGGACTGCCAAATGTCGGCAAATCAAGCTTACTTAATGAGCTGACCAGTGCCAAAAGCAAAGTGGCAAATTATCCGTTCACGACTTTGGAGCCGAATTTAGGCACCTATTACGATTTAATACTTGCTGATATTCCTGGGCTTATTGAGGGTGCATCTAAGGGCAAAGGCCTCGGCATTAAATTTTTACGGCACATAGAACGTACGAATATATTGTTTCATTTTGTTGCCGCAGATTCTAGCGATCCTTCTGCGGATTATAAAACGGTGCGCAGTGAATTGGGGGCATATAATAAACTGCTCTTGGAAAAACCAGAATATCTTTTTATAAGCAAAAAAGACGCGGTTCCATCCAATGTTGTTGCCGAGACGGTAGAGAAACTTAAAGAATTAAATAAAAATATAATGCCGATTTCTATATTCGATTTAGACAGCATTGAGCTTGTAAAAAAAATACTTAATGATTTAATTTTGGAAAAAACAGAACAAAAATCATAATTTTTAATCGCCAAGCCCGCCTAGCCCCGCACATAATTTATGTGCGGGGCTAGGCGGGGAATGAAAATGGTGTCAACTCCGATTTTTCATGCGCATTTTGCAGGACACGGAATTTTGCGGCGCAAAAATAATTTGTGAAAAAACTAATTGAACTCCAAAAAAGAAAAGTTGAGTATATCCTAAATGAATGAAAATCTTATTGAGCAATTCATAACCAAAAAATCTCAATGGGTTATTGATAAGCCGGAGTATTTTAAAAGTTTTCCCGTCAGGGTGTTCGAGAGGGGCAATAAGAAGGATTTTTCTAAGCGAAAATAAAAAACCAGAAGACTCGCTGGGGTAGTTGTTTCAAGAAAGGAAATCCGAATTTTAACTATAAAATCGCATTGCTGTCGCAAAGACTCGCAGATTATATTGTTGTGCATGAATTGTGCCATCTTGGGGAACTTAACCATTCGCAGAAGTCTTGGAATCTTGTTGCCAAAGCAGTGCCTGATTATCCGGAGATCAGAGATGAATTAAAAAACTGCCACCAGAACCAGTCGGTACGGGGCAGATTTCTCGATAGTTCTTTGAATCCTTTTTTTATCATTTTAGTAGGAATTCATGGTAGGGGTCGCCTCGAAAAGTACATTTTGTTTCTTCACAAGTAACCTCTTTTGTTAGCACCATTTTGACGATCTCGGCAAAATGACCAATAAATAGTTGGCAATAAAGAGAAAGAATATCGAAATTCTCAAGGCGCAAAATTAAATATTTTTCTTTAGCGTTAACCTCAACTATGTTAAGACTGCCAACAGGATACGCTTTTTCCCAGACTTTTGGGGCAGCTCCAGAGATTCTATCAAGAGACATGGAATATTTTGAAAACAATCTTAAAAGGAAGGGCGTTGTTACCAGCGCTTTGCCTAATTTACGTATCTTTTCATCGTCAAAATTAAAGAGACGGCTGACAACCAAAAAACTCATTGCATCTGTCTTCAAAGGATAAAAACCACTCGGTTCCACTCTTTTATATTCAACCGGATATCCCAATTTTGACATTGTTTCTTCTAAGAGTTTCAGCCCTTCCTCCCCTCTTTCTTTCAAAACAAAATCTGAGGCTACCTTTAATCCTGTGCCCCGTACGTCGCCCTTCACCTTGCTTAAAGAATCTAATTCTTCTTTAGAGATAATTTCGTTCATAATTTATTCTCCTTCGCCGAATACCCTGCGGTCTCGCCGCAGGGATGCTCGGCCTTCGCAGCCGAAGCGGCTGCTTCGGCGAAGTAGGCAAGGCGAGGAGAATAACCCTTCCGAAGCTCCGAGCCTGTGGCGAGGAGCGAAGGAGGGTATTCGGCTACGGAAGAATTCCGCTCAAGATACCCTGCGCTCTTGGCACAGGGAGCTTTATTTATTTTACCCCACTTTATCCCAAATCACAACAATCACAACAAGAATAGAAAATTTTGGTATATTGGAGATTTAAAACAACGCGGCTCGGTTTCTCGAACAACGATTTGTCCCGCCTCGGCGGGATAGGGGAAGTTATAAGCTCTAAGGCTTTTCCCGCCTCGGTGGGATCGACAACTTGAGGTTTGATAAGTTCTTGTCAAAAGCTCTTTTTTTGTTTGATTTGTTCAAATAAAAAACCTGTCTCAGGCTAGCAATACAGCAAAGCATCGACAGGTTTTTTGAGGAATCAACTAATAGCAGAGTAATCCTTGCTCCTTTTTCAACACAACACTCTTAGCTGCCGAAAGAGAATTTCAAACTCCAGTTGGTGGGCGTTAGCACACAAAATATCGCCATCTATGTGGGCAACAAGCTCTGCCTCCGAGCTCACCCGTACCTGCTGAGTCCGGACCAAGGTGATTGGTTTTTTGCCTACGTGGGCACCATTCATAAAACGGGGAATAAATTGCAGAATTTGCAGACGACTGATTTTCGGAACTAAGAGAAGATCAAAAAGTCCATCGTCAAGCTCGGCTTCTGGGGTAACTTGAAAGACAGTTCCTTCGCGTCGGGCATTGCCTACCACAACCATCAACCATGGCTGGACAATCCGCTGTCCATTAAATTCAATTTCCATTATCGGAGCCTGATTGTAACGGGTAACAGCCTTTATGGTCATCCAGACAAACATTGGAAAACCCCACAGCCAGCGGGTATTCTCGAGGTCAAGGGCTATTCTCGCATTAAAACCGATACCCACTGTGTTATTAAAGAAGCGGGTTTTTCCGTCGGGCAAGTTAACTCGACCCACATCCAGTAATCTGACCTGGCCGTGTGCCAGCTGGTGGCAAGCCTCTCGTAGCGAAAGGGGAATTCCCACCGCTTTTGCGAACTCATTGCCCAAGCCAGTGGGGATGATGCCAAATGTACCGGCCGTTCCCTTAGCCGGAGCCGAAGCATCCATTAAACCGTTAACCACTTCATTGCACATCCCGTTACCGCCTGCAGCGACGATAACATCAAAGCCCCCATCGATTGCCTGTTTGGCCAATTCCGTTGCATGCCCGGGACCAGTTGTTTTTACCAGGTCAAAGTCGAGCCCCTCTTCTGAGAGAAACTGACGCAATTGAGATTCAGTCCTCGCGCTATAACTTCGTGCAGCAGGGTTGAGAATAACTTTCATCTTGCTCATCTCTTCCTCCTTCCCCTCCGGTTATTGAAAATATACAAGAGCAACTCAGTTATTTATCATCTTTTAAGGTGCTATAACATTTTACATAATTCTGGAAATTTTGCCAGCTGAGATTGATTTTTCGAAAAAGAAAATCAAAAAAAGCCGAACCCTCCTTCGCTAAAGCTGCCTCCTTCGCCGACCTGCGCTTCGCCGAAGGCTTCGGCAAGGCGAGAGTAGCTTCGGCTACGAAGGCCGAGTCGGACGGGCAAAGTCCTCCTTCGTTTCCTCCTTCACTAAAGCAATCCGTCGCTACTCCGTAGCTATGGAATTGCGTAGGATAGTGTCGGAAGGACAAGAAAACTACGGAAGGCCAAAGGGAAAATAAGGGTTAGCTCTATTTTTGAAAATATCGTCCTCTACCCTTACGGGTCGGGCGGTTTTTTCCGCACGAGAGGCGGCGTCGTGTTAATTCGTAGCTGCTGAAGTGCAGAAAGGATGTCATTGCCCCAGAGAGTAACTTTAATAATGATTATGGACAACCGTTCCCGGATTGTCTTTTGAGGATACAATAGATTCTTGTTTTGGGTTTAGTATGGGAGTTGTTTTTTCAAAAATAAAGGCGGCATCGCCTTGAGCTAAGTTAGTGCAGCCGGCACTTTGCTGCGTTCCGAATTTGTCGTGCCAATAAGTTCCATGAATTGCATAAGAGTCTTCGTAATACAACACATTTGGAACGTTATCTAAATCATATCTATAGCTGTGAAGCGGAGGACCGCCTCTCATTCTAGTTTTTGTTAGTTTGTACCAAACTCTAAAAGTTCCTTCTATCGTTGGATTTTCAGGTCTTCCCGGAGAAACGTAAGAGGCAAAAACCGGTTTGTCGTATAAAAACAAAGTGATGACGTTTTTTGTCAGGTCAACATCTATCCAGTATTCTCCTTCTTTTACTTCTTGTGGTACTGTAAATTCTTTTGGCGGTTCAGGCTGGGGAAGCGGAGTGACGAATTCGGAAAAAACATACGAATGAGGATACCTTCCGCCATCAATTTCGTACCAGAGATTATTGTCGTTAATGGTTTCGCCAATAACCTCTTTTAATACCTTAACTCTATTTAACGAAGAAAAACTTCCAACTTTTTCCGATGAACTTTTCGGTTCTTTTCTCACCGAAACGCCGATAGCATTGATTTGTCCCCACCAGCCAAGATATTTAAATCTGTCGGGACCTAGAGTTGCTTCAATTGGTATTTGCCCTTCAAATGTCCAGCTTGTAACACCGGTTTTGTCTTGATCGTCGGTGATGATCGTTTTTACATAATATTGTTTATCTTTTTCTATATTCTCACTAAAAGAAAATAGATACTGATTTGGCGATGTTTCTATGGCAGAAAATTCCACTGGATTATCTTGAAATAAAACAGTAGCTTTTTTTAATGGACTTTTTAGGGTGGCTTGAAACATTATTTTCCGAAAAATAGGATAAGCAGCAGAGTTGTCGGCCGGTCTTTGGTCGGAAATGACGGGATAGTTCTCATCACCGACCGGCAGGTTGATAGTAGCAATTGAATCTTCTTGAAGAACTTGAGCTGGCAAATGGGGACCTTTTCTTTTAATTTTAACTAAGAAATCATTACCTACTTTATCGTAGGCGAGTTCTTCAATGAGAGGATTGTTGATTACCTCTTCATAAGTGAATTGTGATTTTACAGAACTAACATTATAGAAAACAATTTCGGTTAAACCTTTTTCCTGAAATTCCTGGATTGAGTATTTCGGAATTTTGTTCAAAGATTTTTCAGAGGCTGCAAAATCAAATTTGATTTTCGAGCAGGTTTTTTCTTGATAATTGCAAGATAGAGATGAAACAGAATATTCTTTGGCGTATTCTGGAATTTTTGGCCAAATTTTATCTCTAAAGAAGTAAACTGAAAAAAAGACTGCGAGCGGTAAAATGCAGACTATGGCAATCAGTGCCGTTTTTCTTGTAATTTTCAGCTTCATAAATTTGTTAGCCGTTAATTAGAAGTATCATAAAGCAAAATTTGTTTCAATAGTTTTCTTTTGGTTCATTCGGATTAAGATGAGAATTTTTGGAAGGATTTGATTTTGCGTATCAGTTCGCTAGAATATTAATATCCAGTTAAAATGGAACTACCCTGCCCTCGGAGGGGCGGAGTATCCCTTCGGGCAAGTTCCCTGCCTGCCGGCAGGCAGGTTTCGGCGGCTCCATCCCCGACGACGGAGCGTCGGGATATTCCGCCGCCGAAATGAATAAGTATTAAAATAATGTAAAACACATGTTAAAAAATTCTAAAAAAGGAATATCTCGCCCAATAATAATTGTTATTTCAGCCATTATTCTTATTGGTGGATTTTTGACTTATTGTTTTTTAAGACAGAAGCCAGAAACTCCGGAAACGCTTATTAAAATTGACAGTCCTCAGCCGAATCAGGAGATTGAAAGCCCTTTTGTGGTAAAGGGCAAAGCCCGTGGATATTGGTTTTTCGAAGCCACCTTTACAATAAAACTGCTTGATGAGAACGGCAACGTTGTTAAGCAGATATATGCTCAAGCGCAGGGAGATTGGATGACCGAAGACTTTGTCCCATTCGAAGCTGTTTTAAATTTTTCAGTTCCGAAAAATCAGAAAGGAATTCTTGTTCTAGAGAAATCAAACCCTTCCGGACTCCCTGAAAATGCCGATGAACGGCGTATTCAGGTTATTATAAAAGCAGGCGAAACAGAAACCAATTTCTCCGAAACAGGAAATCTCGTAAAAGACAACGCTGGTTTAAAAGCAGGCGTATGGTATTTAGTTTATGAAAAACCCGGTGCGTCCGCTTTGTATGTTGAACTTAAATTTTCCGAAGACAGTCTTTGCCAAATAGGGGCAACTTCCCAATCTTGTCAAACGGTAATTCTTGAACAGGGGGATAGAGCCGAAGTCTTAGGTTGGGAAAAAGGCGAGGCAGTGATTGTTAAAAGTATGGTGATAAACAGAACTTCCCAACAGTTTCAGACAATAGAATTATATTATTACAATCACAACCTTGACAAAGATAATTCTGGAAATACCCTTTGCAGCAGAAATGGCTTGGTGGCAGTAGAGCGTGAAGTTCCCGTAACAAACACTCCAATCCAAGACGCAATTAGGCTTTTGATTTTAGGAAATCTTACTGAAAAAGAAAAAGAGGAAGGTATTACCACTGAATATCCCTTAGAAGGATTTTCACTAACGGGAGCTTCTTTAAATAATGGCGTTTTGGCATTAGCATTTAGCGACCCTTACAATAAAACAGGAGGCGGTTCGTGCAGGGTAGGGATATTATGGTTTCAAATTGAAGCGACGGCAAAACAGTTTGCAGGAATTCAGCAAGTTCGTTTTGAACCAGAATACCTTTTTCAGCCCTAATTTTAATTTATGTTGGCTCCCCGCCGCAAAGCGGCGGGGAGCCAAATAGGTTTTGGGAAAGGGTTTTCTAGCGAATTATAGTTCCGGCGATTGCAATAGGAATCTTTTATTTAATTTTTGGCGCGAGCGCAAGATAAGAAATAGTTTACCCGCACCACTAGAGTACTATATCCTTGATGCCACCCGCGAAGCGGAAAGAACCTCCAATTTTTTTTGGGATTAAAACTTAATAAAAAAATTAGACAAAACAAAAATGAAAACATTCAAGGGTTCATTTTTTGAAATAGGTAAGCAGCAGGGAAAAATTTACAGGCAGAATGGTTTAGACTTGAGAAATGTAAAAGTTAACAAAAAGATTGTGCGAGAACAATTAAAAATTTATAGAAAATACTATCCGCAACAGATAGAAGAACTGAATGGGATTGCTGAGGGTGGAAATTTTGATAGAGAGAAAATTTATCAGATTTATTTGGCTGGTGAAATTTTGTGGTTTACCAGTAAATTTGGAGTGCCGTTATCTTGCACTATTTTCGGGGTTAAGAACAAAAATGGGGTATTTGTCGGAAGGAATCTTGATTGGATTCCTATTACAGAAAAAGTGATGGAAGTATACAAAAGAGAAGCAGATGGTTATTATAGACTATTGGCAGTATCAGATATGCTTATTGGTAGCGAAAAGGACGTTAAGAATAAATTTTTGTTTTACGACACGATCGACATAATTAATGAAAAAGGATTATTTATTGGGATTACATTTGCTTATGGCAATACTTGGTCTTACGGATTGTGCTGGAAAGATATGACAAGAATAATAGGAGAAACCTGTTCCACGGTTGACGAGGCTCTAAAAGTTTTTAAGAAAAATCCTCTCGCTGCTCCTAAAAATTTTTTCATTGCAGATAAAAAAGGTAATTTCGTAGTGGTGGAACATAATTCAAATAAATACAAAGTTTTATATCCCAAAAACGGCGTTTTGATACAAGCCAACCACTCTGTTGACCCAGAACTTGCGAAAATTGATAGGGTATTGACCATACGGCCGTACCACAATACTTTTATAAGATATTACGAAGCCCTTCAGAAAATCAATTTGGTTAAAGATAAATTTAAGTTATCCGATGTAATCAAGGTTTTGGGCAATCCCAAATCTTATATTTGTCAAAACAATGAAATCAAAACAATTTGGACACTGGCTTTGGATATGACTAGAAGTAGATATAAACTTTACACGGATGTTGTTGGAAGTAAAAAAGAACAGGATTTAATAGTTTAATTTTAATAAAGGTATGTATAATCTTCTAATTCAAAAACTGAAGAACTCTTGGCGAAATAGCAATACCTCAACATCGTGCCAAACTTGGATTTAAATTGCCGAGTTCTTTTGTAAAAACCTGGGGCGAAAGCAATTTCTCTGCAAAGTAGTATTTTTAAAAGAGTGACAATTATCCGGATATGTCATAAGATAATGTAAATATGATTATAATTCTTAATTTTGGCAGTCAATTTGCGCATCTTATCGCTCGTAGAGTCAGAGATCTCGGTGTAAAAGCCGAGATTTTGCCTTTTGATATTTCCGCAGAGAATATCAAAATATTAAATCCCGACGGCATCATACTTTCTGGCGGACCGGCATCTGTTTTAGAAAAGGGTAGTCCGCGACCAGATAAAAAAATTTATGAGCTTAATTTACCATTATTGGGCATTTGTTACGGACATCAAGTAATGGCTCAAATGCTTGGCGGTAAAGTTAAAAAAGGAAAACATCGCGAATTTGGTAGAGAAACAATCAGTATTAAAAAATATAATAATCTTTTTTCTGGGCTAAGACAAAAGGAAATTGTTTGGTTTTCTCATGGCGACCAAGTTGGGAAAATGCCGGCTAATTTTATCACCATAGCATCAACATCTACTTGTCCATATGCAGGATATCGGCATAGAGAAAAACCGTTCTATGGTATCCAATTTCATCCAGAAGTGACACATACGAAAAAAGGTAATAAGATATTAGCTAATTTTATTTTTTCTATATGCAAAGCGAAAAAAGATTGGGGAGTAAGATTAGTTGCAGCGGAAATTATCTCTAACCTAAAAAGGCAAATTGGGAAAAATCATGTAATTGTGGGGATTTCTGGCGGGGTTGATTCCCTTGTTGCGGCGACATTATTGCGTAGGGCGATTGGGAAACAATTGCATGCGGTATTTGTCGATACTGGATTATTAAGAGAAGGAGAGGTAGAAAGCGTCAGTAAACTATTGCATAATCGAGGCTCTCACCTATATGTGGTTAATGCAAAACATTTATTCCTTGGAAGACTAAAAGGCGTTACTGACCCAGAAAGAAAAAGGGAAATAATTGGCCATACTTTTATTGAAGTTTTTGAAAAAGTAATTCACTCCAAATTAAGAAAATTTTCTATAGTGAGCAGGAAGCTCAATATATCGGGCGTACCGCCTGTTATAAAGTATTTTGCCCAGGGCACTATTTATCCAGACCGTATAGAGTCTGCCGCAACTTCAAAAAACGCTTCAAAAATTAAAAGCCATCATAACCTCACACTACCCGAAAAATTGCATTTTAAAATTATTGAGCCTGTAAAGGATTTGTATAAAGATGAAGTTAGAAAAATTGGCGTTTTATTAGGACTTCCTCGTGCAATGTTGTGGCGTCATCCTTTCCCTGGTCCCGGCTTGGCGATTAGAATTATTGGGGAGGTAACAAAGGAGAGGTTACAAATTCTTAGAAAAGCCGACTCTATTTTTATCGAGGAACTGAAAAAAGCCAATGAATACGAAAAAATTTGGCAAGCATTTGCGGTTTTGCTTCCTATAAAGACAGTTGGAGTAATGGGAGATGTCAGGACATACGAATATATTATTTCTCTGCGAGCCGTTGATTCTGTTGATGGTATGACTGCCGATTGGCATAAAATACCGCCAGAGCTTCTAGAGAAAATTTCGAGTTCAATTGTTGGCAAGGTTCGCGGCGTGAATCGCATTCTTTATGACATTACTCAAAAACCGCCTTCGACCATTGAGTACGAGTAGATATATAAAATAAGTTCTTTAATACATATCTTATTTGTAATGAACTACCCTGCCCCTTGGGGTGGGGTATCCCTTCGGCCTTCGCCGACCGTAGTCCCGCTTGGCGGGACGAAGGTCGGGCAAGCCCCGTTAGAAGTCCTTGGCAGAAAAATTCTGCTCCAGAATTTTTCTGCACAAAGAACAGATTTTTACTAGATATTCGACCGTATCTTTAGGAATGCGTTTTCTCGAGAAGACGGACTTCTAACGGGGCAAGTTCCCTGCCTGCCGGCAGGTAGGTTTTGCGGCTTTATCCCTGCGGCAAGACCGCAGAGTATTCTGCCGCAAAATAAAGCATATCTTTGTTTCTTTTTTCTTAAACAGTAGGACTTGCCAAAAATCGTCCTATACCCTTATGAGTCGATTTTTTTGCGAGATTGATAGAGCTGTGGATAAATTAAAACACAAGATTTTGTGAAATTGGTATAATTAAACAATACTTCCTCGCCGGAGTTTAGCCAAAACATTTAATAAAAAATGCCCAAAATAAATCTTCCTAATATAAAACCAATTTTCGCCAAATCAAAATTGCGAAAAATAGTGCCGGCCGTTTTCTTTTTAGCGGCTTTTGTTTTTTTCGGCCTCTATTTTTTACCTTCAGGCAAGCCAAAGCTGGAATATAAAATCCTGACGCCAGAATATATAATGAGTTCTGTATATAAAGTTTACGGGAATGAAAAACTGGGTTTTTGGGTAGGCAAGATTATCCTGACAAATACAGGCAAGGCTCCAGCTTATGATGTTAAACTAACCTATAAGATTGAAGGTTGCACCGATTGGAGTGAAGCGCCGCAAGCTTATCCTGTAATAAATCCGGGCAGTACTATAGTTGATCTTTATTACCCGATATTGTCGAATGAGATAACCAAATTAAGCGCTTCAACTCCCTCTAATTTAAAAATAAAAATAACATATGCAGAAAGACCGGAAGGAAAAACAAAAGAAATTGACGAAAGCAAATCAATAAATATACTAGGTGGGCATGATTTTATATTTTCGAGTATTCCACCCGAAGAAAGCGTTGGAAATTTCTATGATATTTTCAGTAATTATCCGTTACTGGCAGCTTGGGTAACTCCGACTGATCCGCCCTTAAGAGGGTTTTCTGATTTGTGAAATAAATTAGCTGGTGGAGCGGGAGCCAGTCTTTCTGACGAAGAAGCTTTGAAAAGTCTGGCTGGCATATGGCAGGTTTCTGTAAATAACGCTATAGAATACAAAACAGAACCGGCGGCTTTTTGGACAGGCAAATTTTCGCAATTTGTAAAGTATCCGAGAGATACAATCAAAGATAGAGCCGGGACATGCCTGGATACTGCTTTATTTTTTGCCTCGGCCGCTTCAACACAAGGTTTGAAAAGCTATGTTGTTTTGATGCCGGGGCACGCATTTCCTTTGGTACAATTGCCTCAAAGCGGTCAGATTATTCCGGTAGAATCAACTGCTTTAAATAGCAAAGTTTCTTTTGAAGAGGCCGTGAATACCGGCATAGAAACTTATAATAAGGCAATGGCAGGCCCTAATGTGATTGTTGATGTGGAGAAGTTCCAGGCAGCTGGCATTATTCCACCAGAACTTGAAGAATTGCCTTCAGATATTTTATCAAGTTGGGGAGTTTATATGGAAGGTGGTGGCTATTCTCAACCACCTTCTGGCGGATCTTCGGGGCAACCAGGTTCTGGACAGAGCAAAACTTCTTATTCCAATCCCTCTCCTGTTTGGAGAGTTTCTTATCCGAGCACTTGGTCAATTGTTCCCTCCGGTAGTGAAGTAGATTTTTACTCTCCTTCGCGCGAGACTGAATTTATCGTAACTTGGGGATATGGTTTGACGGGCTCTACGGCTAGAATGGCTATTGAGCAGTACCTATTGTTTCCAAGAGGCGCCAGTGCCACAGGAGAGACACAGATGAATTTAGCCGGAACTGCGGCGACGAAAGTTTCTTATTCAGCTAATATTAGTGGCACGCAGTATGCTTTGTATGGATATTATTTTGAATCTCAAGGCTATGGCTTTGCAATCCTTTATGATTTTCCGGCAGGTTCGGGAGTCGCTCAAAACAACTGTGAGTCAATTTTACAATCATTTACATTTTAAAAATATGAGGAAAAATGAACTTCCACGGACTTGTGTCCGTGGCATCCGAAGGCTTCTGCCTTCGGCAAGTACATATTTGTCCGCTTTATCCGCGGACATACGTCCGCGGATTTCGCGGAACAATTATAAACTTTTCTTAATAATTTTTGCAGCCGCGTTTTTTATCTTTTCCGCTAATTTGGCTTTAGCTCAGCTTCAACCTGTTAGTGTTTCCGAAATGGATGATAAATCCGAAACCACAATTTTAGAAAACGGAGATGCTAAAGTAAAGGAGGTTATTAGTATGTCAACCAGCGCTTACGTTTCTTTTAAGCAGAGATATCCAGTATTATCTATGTTTACCAGAATTTTCAAGCCTGCCAATATGCCTACTCAAATAGAAAATTTGAATCTTAGTCTTGACGAGGGAAAAAACCAGATTATTGCTGATTATACTATGAAGGGAGCTGCAGTTAATCAGGGGGATCATTGGGAAATTGAGGCTACTTCTGCTGAAACCGGAGAAAAAATAGATTTAGTTTCCCAAAACAACAATGTTCTAGTTTTTAGCATGGTTGGAAGCTCCGATGCAGAAATAAGAATGATTACGACTGTCACTTTAAAACTGCCCAAACAAGCGAAAAATATTAATTTCGACAAGGAAGCGAGCAAAGTTACTTACAAAATGTCCTCGACTATATTAGGAGAAAAGATGATATTTCTTGTTTTGGGAGCAGTGTTTATGCTATTGGGAATTATGAGTTATGTATTTTTAGGAAGAAATGAAGCAGTTTCTCAAAATCCTTCAGTTATTGCAAGGTAAAAAATATGAGCAAGAAAGCAATCATCATTTCTATAATTATAATTGCAATAGTTCTTGTTGCGATTTTTGGAGTTTATTATATTTCTAAGTGGCGGAAAGCAAAAGAACAAACAGGAAAAGGGCTAGAAGGACTTGATATAGGTGTTGATTTTAATGTAGGGGTTGATGTTGGCGAGATTGGCAAGGGAACAGAAAATGTTTTAAAAAATATGCCTGCTACCAATCCTTTGGAAGAAGTGGCAAATCCTTTTCGCGACGCGTATAAAAATCCATTTAAATAATATTCACTTCTTGATTGGGTTGAGATTACACGTGATATGAACTGATATGGCAGAAATAAGAATATTTTTCAGGCCGCCAAACCCACGGCCAACCCGAGCCTAAAAAATATTCTTTTTTCTGCCATCATTTAAACTTATGAATTTTAAATCACACGTATGAGATTATTTTATCTAAAAATTGTTTTACTGACCGGATTTCTAATTTTAGGTTGTGCTGTTTTCGTTATTGCTCAAGACGATCCTTTTACTAAATTAACTTATCCAATCCCAGAATTGGGAAATTGTTCTGATAGAGAAACCTGTGAGGCTTACTGCGATGAACCAGAGAATATGGGAACCTGTTTAAATTTTGCTGAAACTTATGGTTTGCTGTCAGAAGGAGAGATTGAAATGGCTAAAAGAATGTTAGCTTTAGGTGAGACAGAGGGCCCGGGCGGTTGTGCTGGCGTGGAAGAGTGCGAGGCATATTGCGACCAGATAGAGCATATAAAAGAGTGTATTTCTTTTGCCGAAGAAAATAATTTGATTCCAGCTGATGAACTTGAGGGAGCAAAAAAAGTAATTCAAGCAATAGACAGGGGACTAGTTCCACCAAAATGCAAAGGCAAAAAAGAATGTGATGTTTATTGTTCAAAGTCAGAAAATATGGAAGAATGCATTTCTTTTGGCGAAGCCGCTGGTCTTATTCCGCCAGACGAACTTAAAGAAGCTAAAATGATGCTTGAGGCAATAAGAAAAGGAGCAAAACCGCCCGCCTGTAGCGGAAAGAAAGAGTGCGATGTTTACTGTTCCCAACCCGAGCACATGGAAGAATGTATGGAGTTTGGAATAGCAGCTGGTTTTATGCCACCTGAAGAAATTGAGAATGCCAGAAAGACCCTTAAAGCAATCAAGCAGGGCGTGCGGCCGCCCAATTGTCAAGGTAGAGAAGAATGCGATGTTTATTGCTCACAAGTCGAGCACATAGAAGAATGTATGGAGTTTGGAATAGCAGCTGGTTTTATTCCGCCTGAAGAAATTGAAGGCGCTAGGGGAGCTTTGAAGGCAATTAAACAAGGAATAAAACCACCAAATTGCCAAGGCAGGGAACAATGCGATATTTACTGTTCCCAACCAGAACATATGGAGGAATGTATGGAATTTGCTATGGCAGCTGGTTTTATGTCGCCAGAAGAAATTGAGAATACCAAGAAAACTTTAGAAGCAATTAAAAAAGGAGCAATACCGCCCAATTGTCAAGGTAAAGAAGAATGTGATGTTTATTGTTCTCAAGAAGAACACTTTGAAGAATGTTTGAATTTTGCCGAAGCTGCTGGATTTATTTCTGCTGAAGACGCAGAGAAGGCTAGGGAAGGCGGGCAAGGAGGTCCGGGTGGCTGTAAGACACAAGAAGAGTGTGAAGCTTTTTGTTCCAAACCTGAAAATGCAGAAACTTGTATAGATTTTGGAGTAAAAATGGGAGATATTTCACCGGAGGAGGCAGAGAGGATGCGCCAAGGAATGCAACCGCCGGAAGGAACACAATTACCAGAAGGAGGTGGCGCTGTGCCTCCTGGTGAGCAACAAATGCCAGGAGTATTCCCTGAAGGAGCGCAGCCGCCAGAAGGAACAATCTTTCCTCTACCTGAACAAATTCAGCAAATACAGGAATTGTCTCCAACTGAATCGCCTCAGTCAATTTTATGGACAGTTAAAAAATTTTTAGCCAATATTGCCTTATTTTTCCTGAAATAAACTTTGGTATTAGTAAAGAATTTTGATTTGAATATCAGAAACAAGCTAAAATATTTAGTAGCCCCCACGCCAAAATCTGGCGTGGGGGTTGGACATTTTGTTTATCGTCCAAAGAGCTTTTTTTATGAATCCCTAGATATAACTGTCAAAGAAGTGCTTTTTTCGAATTTTTTATGTTAAAATAAAAAAGATATTAATGAACAAAGGTCGGGAATTTATTAACTAAAACATCTTCAAATTATGGCTAAGTTTGTCATAAAAAAAGACGGAACAAAAGTACCTTTTGATGCCGAAAAGATTAAAAGAGCAATTGCATCTGCCGCCCAGAGAGTTGATCTTTCAGAAGAACGAAGAGCAGAGGTAGTAGAGCAAGTCTTAAGTTCAGTAATACGGTTAGCAGAAGAGAAAGAAGAAATAGCAACGGCACAGCTTAGGGCAGAGGTCCTTAGCGAACTAGATGCTATTGAGCCCTCTATTTCAGAGGCTTGGAGAAAGTACGAGCAAGAAAAGACGTAGGTTTAATAACATGAACTACCACGGGCAAAGCCCGTGGTACCCGCCTGCATCGCAACTCGAAGCGTTGCAGGCAGGTCTTCAGTAAGCTGGGCTTCGTCTTCGGCGAGTTCTTTTTTTTGCGTTTCATCCCAACCGTAGCAAGCTGCGGGGTATTCTCGCCACAAAAATAAAAAAAATATTTATCTTAATAAAAATGGATTGTCCGTTTTGTAACATTAATAAAGAAAAAACAAGGATAATAAAAGAAGGCAAAAACGTTTTTGTTGTTTTTAGCAATCCAAGATTAGTGAAAGGGCATTTATTGGTTATTCCTAAACGTCATGTTGTAAAAATTTCAGAGCTAAACGCTAAAGAAAAGAAAGAGTTATTTGACACCGTTATAGAATTTCAAGAAAAAATATTAAAAAAAATATCTTCAGGATGTGATATAAGGCAAAACTATAGACCGTTTCAGAAGCAAGGCGGTTTAAAAGTTAACCATTTGCATATTCACTTGTTGCCAAGAGAGTTTGAGGATGAACTATATCAGAAATGCCAGATAAATGAAAAAGAAATTTTTACCAATCTCAAAGAGGAAGAAATTAAAAGAATTTCTGATTTATTAAGGTAATCTGTTTTGAAGGCCTTGGTTATAATGACAAAACAAAAAAGTGGCTTTCTGCCGTTTTTTTTGTTAAACTTCTAGATAAATTTTGTTATAATACAACAACATGTTTTTTAATCCACCTATATCAGCCGTTAGCGCAACTTTAGGATTTATAGCGGCCTGTGTTTTTTCTTACAGGATATATGAAAGCCATAAGAAGGTTAAACAGATTTTTACTCATTATTTTTTTATTGCCGTTGTTAATTTTGCTATTGTCACCGGTTTGTTAGGTTTAGTGCCTTTATTTTCCCCTCGAAATTTTGGACTTTGGAAAATCAGTGACTGTTTTGTTCATATTTTTTTAATTCTAAACTTGGCTTACCTTTGGCGTTTTTATCTCTCTCTAACCAAGAGCCCTCGCGAAAAACTTATTTTTTGGACATTTCTTGTTATTGGTCAAATTTTCACTCTAATAGATTTCATTTATCCTAAGACACCATATTTAGCTAATCCCGGCGTTATTATCTGGAACAATATTCCTGTAGTTGGCATAGGCATTGGAGTTTTTATTACCTTAGGATCTTTGCCATTAGCTTTTTATTTTTTTTTCAGAAGGGAAAACAAAAGAATTTTTAGTAAAAACTCGACTTTTCCTCTTTACAATATTTTTTGCGGCATTTGGTTTGGGCGGAGTGTTTATAACTATTTTTCTGCATCCTCTTATTGTTCTCTTTGGGGATTCGCTTATACTGATAGGAGCCTTGGGGATGTTATCTGCTTCCTTGCTTAGGTATTTTGTTAAAATAGATTAGATTAGCAAGCAAATTTCTTTTTAATTTGCATTTTATTCTTTTATGGTAAAAAAATTATACTCAGGACAAGTCCAATTTAACAAAAACGATCGGGCTTTTTGTTAAAATAAGAAAATCATGAAAATTATCTACAATAAAATTTTTCTTGAGCACGATACTGAAAGCCATCCGGAAAACAGAAAGAGACTGGAGGCTTTTAAAAACTTAAGACAGACGAAAGTAGAAAGTGCTGAAAAATACCTGAAGTTAGTACATAAAAAAGAATACATAGAGAAAGTTAAAAAAATGTCAGGCAAGGAAAGATTTCTAGATATCGATACGGTTTTGAGCGAAAAAAGTTTTAAAGTTGCTTGCTATGCGGCAGGAGCTGCGATTTTAGCTTCAAAGAGCGGGGGATTTGCTCTTGTCAGGCCGCCGGGCCATCACGCGGGAATTGAAAAAGGCCAAGGTTTCTGTTTGTTTAATAATATTGCCGTTGCCGTGCAAAAATTAGCTAAGAAAAACAAAAGGATTTTTATCCTGGATTTTGACGGCCATTTTGGAAACGGCACAGCTGAAATTTTTTACGATACAGATAAAGTTCTTTATACTTCGTTGCATCAAGAAGACGAATATCCTTATGGGCTTGGGAAAATAGAAGATATTGGCAGGGGAAAGGGCCGTGGCTACAAAATTAATATTCCTTTGCTGGCTGAAAGCGGCGACGATTTATTTTTATCTTCAGTCGAATATTTTATTTCCATAGCCAAACAATTCAAGCCAGATGTCGTTGGCGTTTCGGCCGGTTTTGACAGTTGTCATTTTGATCCTCTTTTGCGTCTGAATTTCAGCGTTAATTCTTATTACCAAGTTGGTAAACTATTGTCGCAGAATTTCAGTAATATTTTCGCAGTTTTAGAGGGAGGCTACAATTTGGATTATTTGCCAAAATGCGTTTATAATTTTATTGCTGGAGTTAACAAAGAAAAAATTAGATTCAAGGAAAAAACGACAGAATCAAGTTTGCTTACAAAAAAAAATTACGATAATACTCTAAAAAACCTATCGAAGATTTTATCTCCTTTCTGGAAAGTTTAAAAAAGTTTAGAAGAAAGTCTCACCGATAAGATCAGCGAGACTTTTGATTTTCATCTATTTTTAAAGCTAAGGTAGTGATATAATCTATGTGAAAAACATATGGAAGTTAATGTTTTATACGAAGACAATCACTTGATAGCGGTTGAAAAACCAGCGGGTTTATTAACTCAAGGCGATAAGAGTGGCGATATTAGCTTAATGGACGAGGTGAAAAAATATCTAAAAGAAAAATACAAAAAACCCGGCAAGGTGTTTTTGGGTCTTTTGCATCGTTTGGATAGACCTGTTTCTGGCATTGTTTTATTTGCCAAGACAAGCAAGGGAGCATCAAGACTTTCAGAGCAACTTAGAAACCATAAAATTGAAAAAATATACACTGCTTTGGTTGTCGGGAAACCAAAACAAAAAAGGCGGATATTAATAAATTATATTAAAAAGGATGAGAAGAAAAATAAAGTTACTGTTTATGAAAACGAAGAAGAAGGAGCCGAAAGGGCAGAGCTTTATTACGAAATAATAGCTTCAAACAATAAGTATTCCCTTTTGAAGGTTCAATTAAAAACGGGCAAACCTCATCAGATACGCAGTCAGCTTTCTTTTATTGGTTGTCCGATTGTAGGCGATGTTAAATACGGTGCGCCGTTCGCCTTGCCACATAAAAACATCGCTCTTTCAGCCACCTTTTTATTTTTTAATACGGCTACCGGAGATAAAAAAATAGAAATTTCAATACCAATCCCTATTGACTGGGAAAAATATATTGAAATTGGAAGTTCTAAGAAATCTATGATATATTAATAAACGTGTAATAAGGATTATGGACAGCGGAAAATTGGAAAATAATAATATTATCCAAGTTAATAACCTCACAAAAGAATTCGACGGACTTTTAGCAGTTGATGATATATCTTTTAACATTAAAAAGGGACAGATTTTCGCTTTTTTAGGGCCGAACGGCGCCGGGAAAACAACGACAATCAAAATGCTGACAACTCTTTTGACGCCTACCAGCGGGAAAATTGTACTTAATGGCTATAACCCTTTGGAAGAGAAATATGAAGCCCGCCGCTCTTTTGGGATTGTGTTTCAGGATCCAAGCTTAGATGACGAGTTAACAGCTTATGAGAATTTGGAATTTCACGGCGTGCTTTATAAGGTCCCGAAAATAATAAGAAAGGAAAGAATAGAGCAATTATTAAAATTTGTCGAGCTTTGGGACAGAAGGAACGATCTTGTTAAGCATTTTTCCGGCGGAATGAAAAGAAGACTTGAAATTGCCCGCGGTTTTATCCATCATCCAAAAATATTATTTTTAGATGAACCGACATTAGGGTTAGACCCTCAAACAAGAAATCATATTTGGAGCTATATTAAAAATTTGAACAAAGAAGAAAATATTACGGTATTTTTCACCACTCATTATATGGAAGAAGCAGATAAATCAGCCGATGAAATTGCGGTGATTGACCATGGTGAAATCGTTGCCAAAGGGACATCTGAGGAATTAAAAGCTGAAACTAAGACAAGTTCGTTAGAAGATGCTTTTCTGGCGTTGACGGGGAGCGAAATTCGAGACGCCGAAGCGGGCGGTATTGATCAAATGCGTCTTCGCCGGAGAGCTCGGAATAAATAAAAATATGAATACAATATATATTCTTTGGCTCCGCCAGTTGAAAAGATATTTTAGGTCAAAACCCAGAATAATCGGATCTTTGGGCCAGCCTCTGCTTTTTCTTGTTGCTTTGGGTTATGGCTTTGGCCCTGTTTTCCAAAAAGCTGGTGAGGGAAACTACATAGAATTTTTAGCTCCGGGAATTATTTCAATGAGCATTCTTTTTACAGCAATGTTTTCAGGCATTGAAGTTATTTGGGACAGGCAATTCGGTTTTTTGAAAGCAACGCTGGTGGCTCCCGTGTCCCGTTTTGAAATTATGATTGGAAAAACTATAGGCGGGGCAACCGTCGCTATTTTCCAAGGAATAGTTGTGTTGTTAATCTCCTTTATTGCCGGATTTAGAATCTACAATACGGCTTATTTACTGATTACTTTTCTATTTATGTTTCTTGTCGCCTTTTTATTTGCTGCTTTAGGCATGACAATTGCTTCTGTCCTTGAAGATTTTCAGGGATTTCAACTGATCAGTAACTTTTTAATAATGCCGCTTTTTTTCCTTTCCGGAGCGCTTTTTCCGATTACGGGTTTGCCGAAGATAATAGGCTTCGTTGCCAAGGTAAATCCTCTTTCCTATGGAATAGACGGCATAAGGAATTCTTTAATCGGAATAAGCAATTTCGGATTTTTCACTGATTTTACAGTTTTATTCCTTGTTATTGTTGTTTTAACCGCAATAGGCAGTTATCTTTTTTCCAAAATTCAGATTTAATATTCTAAGAAATTGTTTAACCCGGGATCTTTTCTCGGCGATTCATTCCCGCCGAAGGCGGGAAACCATGCTGAATCGTCTGCGAAGTACTCTTTTTAAGAACCCTCGCTTGGTTTTACTGTGTAAATCGGTTAATATTTGCTAAAAAATATAAGAACCTTTCACTCCGTTCAAGAACCTTGATTTTCGCTACGCTCGAAATAAGAACCTTTCACTCCGTTCAAGAACCTTGATTTTCGCTACGCTCGAAATAAGAACCTTTCACTCCGTTCAAGAACCTTGATTTTCGCTTTCGCTCGAATTTAGTTTGTGCTATTAAATAACATAGGGTATAATGTGCTAGAAGAAAAAGAAAATGACTAAAAAGAAAAAGGGAAAAATTAAAAAACCAAGAAAGAAAGAAATAAAGGAAAAACTTGCCAAGAAGAAGTCTGTCAAAAAGAGATTACATAAGCTACATGTGGGACCACGACTAAAACTACGATTGAAACCACGATTAAAGCCGCGATTAAAGCCGCGAACAAAGAAGGTAACCCTTAAAAAAAGACGAGTTCATCATATTCGAATTGTAAAAAAGATTCAGCCCGTTCAGGAATTGAAAGCAGTCCCGCAAGAAATTGAAAAAACCAGAATCAAGGTGGTTGGCATTGGTGGCGGCGGAGGGTCCATTATTTCAGAAATTGCCGAAAAACTAAAAAGAGCAGATTTCGTAGTAGCTAATACAGATAGCCGTGCTTTGCAAATTTTGGGTAAAAAAGCGAAAAAATTTCAGTTTGGAGAAAATATTACTCATGGTTTGGGCACTGGAATGAATCCAGAATTAGGAAAAGCAGCTGCTGAAACTGATAAGGAAAAAATAAAAAATCTCTTGAAAGATCAAAGTCTTTGTATAATTGTTGCTTCTCTTGGTGGCGGAACAGGATCCGGAGCCGTTCCTATTTTTGCAAAAATCTCTCGGGAAATGGGAAATATTACTTATGGAATTTTCACTCTGCCTTTTAAGTTTGAAGGCGAGAAAAAGGAACAAATTGCCAGAGAAAGTCTTGAAAAGTTAAAACCTTATTTAAATGCGGTTAGTATTTTACTAAATGAAAGAATTTTTCAGCTTATTGATAAGCAGACTCCCTTAAAGGAAGCGCTTTCGGAGATTAATAAAAATTTGTCCGAAAGCCTCGCCGGTTTAATCGAAACAATTTATAGCCCGGGGTTAATCAATATTGACTTTGCCGACTTGAGGGCAATTCTTGAAGGAAGGGGTAGGTTAGCTTATCTTAATACGGTTGAGTTTGAGGGGCCGAGCCAGATAGAGCAAGCGGTTCAAAAAGTGGTGGCGAGTCCCTTATATCCTTATACTATCAAGGGAGCCAAAGGAATTTTATTTAATATTGTTGGAGAAAAAGAATTGAGCTTGGCTTCTGTTAATCAAATCTCAAAAAACATCTGGCAGTTGGTAAACCCCGAGGCAAAAATAATCTTTGGCGTAAGTCATAATCAAAAGCAAAAAGATAGAATTAAAGTAACCTTGTTAGCCACAGGTTGCGGCGGTAGATTCTTTAGCTCTTCTTTGGGCCAGAGAGCAAGGGAGTTGATTAAAAAGCCAAAGAGAATAGTCCGGCAAGTTGTTTTGCCTTCAGAGAAAGAGAAACCATTGACCGTAGAAAATAAATCATTTAGAAAGAAGATTCAAACGAAAAAATCAAAGAAAGAAAAAAAGACTGATAAAAATCAAAAACCCAAAGCGAGAAAAGAAAAGACGCAAGATATTCCTCAAGATCAAGCAGAAAAAACCGTTCCACCTGTAACCGAATCCAAAAACGAGAACATTTCTAATGTAAAAACCTCTTTAGACAAAGTCGAAGTGAAAGTCCGCCGGAACGGTCTTCAATTGAAAAAAGCAATGGAGGAAGCGGAGAAAGATATTTTGAGGAAAGAGGAAGAATGGGAGACGCCGGCTTTTTTACGTCGAAAAATAGGGGAAGATAAATGATTTTTTGAAAATGGCTTTTCAAAGGCCATTTTTTGTTTTAAGATAATATAGTTCGTTAAAAATGAGCTAATACTTCAAGAAAAAGGAAGGGAGGAAGAGAGTGGCAAGGGCAGCTTATTTGGCAAAGCTTCGGGAAGCGATTGCAACCGGCAAGATTAGGGAAAAACCAGAATACGGTATTCTTGAGGTGCGGGAGGAGGTTCAAGTACCAGTTTGTTGGAAAGAAAAAACCACAAGAAAGAAAGAAGATGGAACGATTGTAATTTCTTGGAAAGATTGCCAAGGAGTGACAACATACACACCAGGCGAGGTTCTTTTCCCTTACTGGAGAAAAGCTAGCGAATGGGAATTTCAAGAATGGGAAATTCTTCCCGACGAGGAATTAAAGCGTAGAGGGATTATTAGAAAAAATGGTTCCTTTTATGTTCAGATTGTTTCTAGAATAAGAGATTTACCGGCAGCGGTAAGACAGAGAGTAAGGCATATTCCAGCAGAACTTATTGCTAGAAAAGGTGCGGAATCTGTTATTCCCGGAGACGCTCAAATTATGGGTGATTATGCTAGGAGGCTTAATCGTTTGGTTGATGAGTTTTTAGGATTTCAAGGATATAGTCCGAGTCTACTTAAAAAGGCTTCGGGGGTACTCAAGCAAACCTCCGCAATTTTGAAAAACAAGAGAACCGGTTTGAAAAAAAAGGCTTTAGCCGACATTCGTTCGGTTTTTGAGCTTCATCCGGATTATTTTGAAATGCCAGGTGCCATTTCTACGGTAATGACGGATCTTCTGGGTCAACGTGCTATTAATTATAAAATGGCTGCAAGGTCTATTATACTTGGGGAGAAGTGGTTAGGCTTGATGAACGAAATTGAGATAATTTTCCGTAATGCTTACGAGCGGCTTTGTGAACTGGCCGCAGAATTGGGAAAACCGAATGTGGAAGCAGTTAGACTCTTAGATATCGCTAGAGAAGCTCGTGGAATTTGGATTCACCTGAATCAAACAGTTCACTTTGACCCATACTACAAACGCATTAGGGAAGATGACTTTCAAGGATTGGGAAATGTTGTCCGACATGCGGAGGCGGGTAAGGGCAATACCGTGTTTAATCTGATTAAGAGAGCTGCTGCAAAGCTTGAGGCAGTGGCAATTGGCGAGAAAGTAAGCCTTGACGAAGTCCAAAAAAGACGAGAAATCTTTGCCTAGGGAGTTGTGATTTTTAAAGGGAGCTTAGCTCCCTTTTTCTTTTTTTTAGAGTATGGTAGATTAAAATAAGAACCTGCCTTCGGGCAGAACCTTGTTTCTCGCTAACGCTCGAAATAAGAACCTGCCTTCGGGCAGAACCTTGTTTCTCGCTAACGCTCGAAATAAGAACCTGCCTTCGGGCAGAACCTTGTTTCTCGCTAACGCTCGAAATAAGTAATATGGCAGAAGCTAACCTTTCAGCAGAACTTAGGGTTAATACTGAGTCGGGTCGAAGTATTAGAAAAGCGATAATTCCAATCGCAGGTCTTGGGACCAGGTTTTTGCCTTTGTCAAAATCGATTCCCAAAGAGCTTTGGCCTTTAATTGATAAACCAGTTATCCAGTATATCGTTGAAGAGGCAAAGGCCGCAGGTATTGAAGAAATACTTTTTGTAATTTCTTCTGACAAAAAAGTTGTTTTGGATTATTTTAAGCCATCGCCAAAAGTAGAAAAGATTTTAAAAGAGAGGAAAAAGACGGCTCTTTTGGAGGAACTAAAGAAGCTTCAAGATTTAACCGATGGGCTTTCAATCCATTTTGTTTTTCAGAAGCAGCCTTTAGGCGATGGGCACGCGGTTTTACAAGGAAAAAAGTTTGCCGGGAACGATCCATGCGCTGTTTTTTGGGGGGACGATATTGTTGATTCAGAAATGCCTTGTATTTTGCAGCTATCAAAAGTATTCAAGACATGCCAAAAGCCAGTATTTGCTCTTCATAGAATACCAAGAGAAAGAATCTCTGCTTATGGGGTAGTTGATGCCGAAAAAATTGCCAGTCGATTTTATAAAATAAAAAGAATAGTTGAAAAACCGCCGGTTGATAAAGCGCCGTCAGATTTGGCAATTGTTGGTAAATATATTTTAACACCGGAGGTTTTTGAATATCTGGAGAAAGCAAAGCCATCTGAAAAAGGAGAAATAATAATGGCCGAAGTTTTTGATGAAATGCTTAAAGATGGCAAAGTAATCTATGGTTACGAATTTGAGGGCGAATGGGTAGAATGCGGCAATAAAGAAACTTGGATAATGGCTAACGTTTATTTTGCTTTAAAACATAAAGAACTTGGACCAAAACTTAAAAAATTCATAAAGGATAATATGCGAATTTAAATGCGAATTGTATTCAAATTATATGCGAATATCGAAATAACAACTTTATTCGCATTTAATTGGCATCGAATTCGGATGATAATTCGCGTGTAATTATGATAAACATAACCAAAGATATTCTCAAAGATATTTATAAAGCCAGACCTGAAAATGTCAGAAAATATGACTATGGTCTGGTTTTAGTTATAGGAGGTTCGGAGTTTTACAGCGGTTCTCCGGCTTTAAACGCTTTTGCTGCGTTTAGCGCCGGCGCTGATATGGTCAGGGTTATCGCCCCAAAAAGACCGGCAGATATTATTGCTTCTTTTTCTCCGATATTAGCCGCTTATCCCTTGCATGGCGACCACTTGCAGGAAGAACATTTAGCTTGTCTAATTTCAATGACCGAAAGCGCTAAAACTGTCTCTAACGGCAGAACAGCTGTGATTATCGGCGGCGGCGTGGGAAGATCAGAGGAAACCCAGCAGGTTATCCTGCAATATCTGGAGCAGGTTTCGGTGCCAGTAGTTATTGACGCAGATGCCATACACGCTTTGGCTGAAAAGCCGGAAATTATAGCTGGTAAAAAATTTTTGATTACACCGCATACTTACGAATTTTTTATTTTGACAAAAAAAGAAATTTATAAGCTTTCCGATGAAGAAAAAGTAAAATTTGTGGAATCAGAGGCAAAAAGACTCAATACGACAATTTTATTAAAAGGCAAAACAGATATTATTTCTAACGGTAAAGAAGTAGCCTTAAATACTACAGGTAGTCCTTTAATGACTAAGGGAGGAATGGGTGACACTTTAGCCGGAATCGCCGGAGCTTTGTTAGCCAGAGGTACAGATATTTTTACAGCAGCTTCAGCTGCAGCTTATATTAATGGATTAGCTGGAAATTTGGCAGCGAAATCATTTGGCGAATCAGTAACAGCAATGGACTTAATCGATTCTATTGCTGAAGTTTTACCAACTAATAAAAAAATAAAAAAGCTTAATTAAAATTATGCCTAAAAATTCTTTTTGTAATTTAAGCGGAAAAGTAGCAATTATTACTGGTGCCAGAAGGGGGATGGGGCGGGCGCATGCTCTAACTTTGGCAAAAGCCGGAGCCAGGGTTATAGTTTCTGATATTTCACAAGAGGACTGCGAAAAAGTAGTTAAAGAAATAAAAAAAGCAGGAGGAGAAGCTTTGGCAATAAAATGCGATGTTTCGAAAAAAGAAGAAGTTGACGAAATGGTTGCAAAAACAATAAAAAAATATGGCAAGTTGGACATTTTAGTGAACAATGCCGGCATCGTTGAATTTAAACCCTTTGTTGATTTAACCGAGGCTGACTGGGATAAAACCTTGAATATAAACTTAAAAGGCTATTTCTTATGTGCGCAGGCTGCAGCCAAAGAAATGATAAAACAAAAATCTGGAGTTATTGTAAATATCGCTTCTGTCGCGATGGGTCAAGTTGGCATAGGTTTTCCTTATATTGTGCATTATTGTGCTTCAAAAGGCGGCATTATAGCAATGAGCGAAGCCCTATCTTTGGAATTAGCTCCCTATAATATAAGAGTTAATGCTATTGCGCCTGGCGCATTTGATACGCCAATGGCCGCATCGGTAAAAACAGATCCGAAAACGTTAGAATCGACACTGGCTCAAATTCCAATGCGCAGAATGGGTGATCCTCAAGAAGTAGCAAATTTAGTTTTATTTTTAGCCTCTGAAGAATCTTCTTATATGACAGGTTCCGTAGTGGTGATTGATGGTGGTTGGTTAGCAGGGTGAATACTATGTTAGCGTTTCCGAACAAATTTGGATTTAAATCTTAAATTTGATATAATTTTAATTTTTTTATTTTTGCACAAGAGTATACCTGTTAGCTTTTCGGTAGAGGAGAGGTCATGATCTCTTAATTAATCATTGGAAGAAATTTTTTTTGTAGATAAAAATCGTTGAAATATGATAAAAAGAGATACTCTTGGTAGATTTGTAAAAGGAATTGATCCTTGGAATAAAGGAACGGTTGGTATCTGTAAAGGAAATAAAACTTTTTTTAAAAAGGGACACAACTGGCCAAAATATATTGAGCGAAAGCGTATAGTTAAACTTTATCGATGTAATCCAAATTTAAGACTTACAGAAAATTTAGCTTATTTATTAGGCACTTTAAAAGGCGATGGTTATGTAAATTATAGTAAGAAATATAATAGATATATAATTGGTCTTCAGAATACAAAACTCAAGTTTTGTAAAGAATTCTTTAACGTCTTAAGAGCTATAAATTTGAATCCATCATTAGGTCAAAATAAAAAAATAAAGGGCGTAGGAAAACATAAATTATATTTTGTAGTAGCTAACTCTCAAGTATTCTATAGATGGTATAAAAAACTATCGCTTCCTAAATTAAAGAGATTACTAAGCACAAAAAGAATGAAAATTTCTTTTATAAAAGGATTTTATGAATCGGAAGGAACTATTTTTAAAAGAAAAGATAAAAAATACCATTTAGCATTTATAAATACTAATGGAAATTTGTTAAGAGTAGTTAAGACTTTACTTAACGAAATAGGTTTTAATTTAAATTTAAACGGCCCCTATAAAGCAACTGGGCTTGGGAAAAAACCTAGATATCATCTTCAAACCTCAAAACAACAACAGATTAAAAAATTCATAACTACCATTAATCCAAGTATTAAAAAAGCGTTTTAATATGCTATATGACCTCATAATTATCGGCGGAGGGCCGGCTGGGATTACGGCCGGCATTTACTCGGCCAGAAAAAAATTAAATACTTTAGTTATCGCCAAAGATTTTATTGGCCAAATCGGAAAAGCCTGGGGGGTAGAAAATTACCCCGGATTTGAGGAAATTTCCGGGTTTGATTTAATTCAGAAATTTAAAAATCATCTGAAAAAATTCGAAATCGAAATTAGCGAAGGAGAAGAAGCAAGAGAAATTAAAAAAAATGGAAATGTTTTTGAAATTATAACAAAACAAAATAAAGAATATTCTGCCAAAGCCGTTATTATTGCTTCCGGCCGCGATCCCAGGCCGCTTGAAGCGAAAGGAGAGAAGGAGTTTCTCGGGAAAGGAATTTCTTACTGCGTTACTTGCGATGGCCCTATTTTTGCCGGAAAGACCGTGGCGGTTATTGGCGGAGGAAACGCCGGATTTGAAACAGCATTTGAATTGCTTTTGCATTGTCCCAAGATTTATATCCTGGAAGCCGGGCCAAAACCCAAGGCTGATGAAATAAATTTGGAAAAAGCGGAGAAATCCGGAAAGATAGAGATTATTACAAATGCATCGGTTGTTGAAATTAAAGGGAGAGCTTTGGTCGATTCAATAATTTGGCAGAATAAAATCACCCAAGAATTAAATACTTTAAAAGTAGAGGGAATTTTTATCGAAATAGGATCGTTGCCGGCAACCAGTTTTGTGAAAGATTTAGTTGACTTTGACGAGCATAAGCAAATTAAAGTTAACCCCGAAACTGGCGAGACAAAAACTTCCGGAATTTTTGCGGCGGGAGACGTGACAGATATAAAATATAAACAAGTTATTATTGCCTGCGGCGAAGGAGCTAAAGCCGCTCTTTCGGCTTATGAATACCTGCAAGAAGAATAATAAATCATTCACTCTTATTGAGCTTTTGGTGGTTATCTCAATAATCGCAATTTTATCTACTATTGTTTTGATAAATATAAATAAGGCCAGAGCAAAAGCGAGAGACGCGAGAAGGCTTTCTGATATAAAAGCAATCTTATTAGCTCTTGAACTCTATTATGATAAATATGAACGTTATCCCAGCAATTATGGGGAGTACGAAGCAGCGTGCGGTAATTGGGACACTTCAACAGTCGACAATGACGGAGATGGAAAACCCTTCCTGGAACCTCTCCAGGATGAGGGATTTTTAAGCGTTGTTCCTACGGACCCAGTCGGTACAGGAACTTGCGCTGGTCTTACTTATCGTTATTTTCGGTATTCTGCCGGTTCTAACGGTTGCGATCCCGCTCGGGGCGCTTATTTCGTTTTAGGGGTTAACTTAATGGAGGGTTGTTGTGGTTATTATTCAACTAGCCCGGGTTTTAGTTGTCCTGGAAGGGATTGGACACCGCAGTTTGCCTGGGTAACCGGCGAATTTGAAAAATAAGAACTGCTCCGTCCACATCTGTCCGCATCGGCTACCCGCCAACATCTTCGCCCGCCGGCAACGCTAAGCGTAGCCCTGCGGGTTGGAAGTTGTGGCGGGTTGCAGGCGGGGAGGGGCGGGGTATCCCTTCGGCCTTCGCCGACCGAAGTCGGCTACGGCCGACCAAGGTCGGGCAAGTTCTTTGTAGTTCCCTCCTAAAACAATATATTAGACCGGTTTTTGAACTTTACTCTAGTAATAGATTGTTATGAAATCGAAAACCATTATGACCCCTGTATTTTTTTGTCAGATCAAGGTGCGAATACAAAAAGTATTACTTATTATTTTATTTATTTTTCTTTTTATCCCTCTTTTTTGTTTTGCAGAGAGCTTTAACCGTGACCTCTATTTTGGCCTTAAGAATGATCCAGATGTTTCCAGACTTCAGGATTTCTTAATAATCGAAGATCTCTATTCAGGCCCTGTTACTGGTAATTTTTGGTATCTTACTTTAGAAGGAGTAAAGAAATTCCAAATTAGGGAAGGTATTACTCCGGTAAGCGGTTACTTTGGAACAAAGAGTCGTGCTAGAGCCAATGCAATCCTGAATAGCGTCGAATACCTTCAAGAGGTAATTCTAATCTTACAACAAAAGATTGCCCTCCTTATCCAAAAACTACAAGAACTCCAAGGTTACACACCTCTTCCTTCTCCATTAATATCGCCAATACCAACTGTTTTTCCGACACCGACTATTTCTTCCACTCCTACACCCACACCAACGCCTACGCTCACTCCAACTATAACGCCGATTCCTACTTCAGTACCGCCTAGTGGAGGTGGAACTTCCGAACCAACGGTTACTCCGGAAGTTACTCCAACGCCAACTATTACTCCAGCGCCGACACTGACTCCTACCCCGACCTCAACCCCAACCCCAACTCCAACCTCCAGTCCAACACCTACGCCAACTCCGACACCGACTGTAACGCCGACACCGACGCCAACAGTTACGTTCACTCCCACGCCAACCGTGACACCGACACCAACCGTGACTCCCACTCCAACACCCACACCAACCCTTTCGGTTTCTTTGTCTGTTAGTCCTTCATCAGGAGTAGCACCCTTAAACGGAGTAGATTTAACCGCAGACGTATCAGGAACAGCTGTTGGAACTATCAATTACACTTTTTATTGCGATAGAAGTGACTCTGGGACAAATATCACTTCAGATTGCGCCCAAAAAATAGACGGTATTGCTACTGATCCATACACAGCAACAGATGTTTGCAATTATTCTGTTGCAGGAACCTATACTACAAAGGTCATTGTTGAGAGAGGAACCTTGGTTGCTGAAGCAAGAACAATAGTTACTGTTAGAGTTGCGCCAACCCCAACCCCAACCCCAACCCCAACGCCTACGCCCACAGCTATTCCAACTCCAACACCAACACCTACACCTACACCGATACCAACCCCATACGGCCAGGCGGGCAACTGGAATTTAGTTTTTAGCGATGAGTTTGAAGGGATTTCTTTGGATTCTACTAAATGGCATACTTGTTATTGGTGGGCAACCGAAACCTGTACTAACGCATCTAGCCATGAACTGGAGCTATACAACAAAGATGATGTCTTGGTAGAAAACGGATTGTTAAGGCTTAGGGCCCAGAAACGCCAAATGGTCGGCCGGGATGGTAAGACCTATGATTACACTTCAGGCATGATTTCGACCGGAGGTAGAAAATATGTAAAACCACCCGGTTTTACATATACTTATGGTTATGCGGAAGCGCGGCTGAAAGTTCCAAAAGGTCAAGGATTTTGGCCTGTGTTTTGGACATTAGCAGCAAGTTATCAGTATCCCCCCGAGGTTGACATTATGGAACAACATGGTCACGATACAAATACCCAATATATGTTTTATCATTATTTAGAGAATGATATTAAGAAAGCAGTTGGCGGAAGTTTCATCGGCCCTGATTTTTCCGAAGATTATCATATTTTTGCTGCAGACTGGGAACCAGGACTGATTGTTTGGTATGTTGATGGAGCCGAACGTTATCGTTATGCCTCTTCAAGTGTTACTTTCGAACCAATGTATCTAGTTTTAAATTTAGCTGTTGGTGGAGATTCGCCTGGTTCTCCTGACGATTCAACAATCTTTCCAAATTATCTTGATGTTGATTATGTAAGAGTTTGGCAAAAATGAACTACCACGGACTCACGTCCGTGGTATCCTCAGGCTATGCCTAAGACTTATACATATTTGCAAGCTATATCCACAGACTTATGTACGCGGTTTTCGCGGAACAATTATAAACTATTGACAAAAGGCGAGTAAAGCAAAGGGTATTTTAAAATTCATTTGAAGGAGATAATTTCATATCATGTGCAAATTAAAAATATAAAAGTAAATCAATCAACTTAAAGGTTTAATGTTAATACGTTGTCGAACTTCGACTTTGCTACTTTTCAAAGCTGGTATGGTATAATGGATAATGAAATAATAATTGAAAGCCATAAAAATATGCGCAATAGAGTAATTTTTCAAATCTTTCTAACTATTTTGATTTCAGTCCTAGTAGTATCTACTGTTGCTAGAGCTGGAACTATTACTCCACCAAGCGGAACTGCAAGTGCCAAGTTTTACACATTGACAGAGATTTATAAATTCATAACCAACAATACAACAGCTACAGAAGGTGGTCATAGTTTTACCTTTTCTGATAGTCTAACAGGTACTCACCATACTTTAACTGAAATTTACAGTGCTTTATCAACTCTTATTTCTGCTAGCAAAGTAAAACTTGGCACGACTTATCTTGGAGTGGCTGGAACCCTAACCCCTGACGGCGGCATAGCAGGAGTCGCTGATCTTTTTAACGGTAAAACCGCTCACCTGACCAATGATTGGAACTTAGACACAGGAACTTTAAACCTTGCCTGCAACACCGCCACTTTTAACGCCACAGCCAACAAGGTGGCAGATACCTACGATGGCAGTGGAGACGGAACTAACAGATGGTGTATGACTTCTTCGGGAAACGCGGTGGAGGGCAATATTCTTTCTAGCATAAAAGCCTGGGTTGATGGAGTTGAGATTACAGGTTCTATGACCAATGTTGATCAGCAGACCATCACTCCCACTACTTCAAACCAAACCATTACCCAAGGCTATCATAGCGGCACAGGATATTGCGCAGGCGATGCGGCTTTAATAACCACCAACATCAGGTCAGGAGTCAATATCTTTGGAGTGGCAGGAGACTCAAATGTAGTTAATACTTCTTCAGGAACTGCTGTGGCTGGAGATATATGCAACAGTACCAAAGCCTGGGTTGATGGTTCTGAAATAACAGGAAACAGAACTTCTTGTTCAACGGCAATTGATTATTCGCCTCAAAGATATATGACTTACGATGATTATAATTGTGCTAATAACAACGGAGAAACAAATAATCCTTGTGGTGTTGGCGATGCAGAATCTACAGCTGAAGAAGTAACTTGGACATTAACCAATACAGATGATTCACCCCCTGCTGATCTTACTTCCGGAAAGGTTTATCAAGATTCAAGAACAGGTCTTTATTGGTCAGGTTATTTTTCAACAGCCACATCCAACAGCTTTACAATTGATTGTACAGATGCTTCAATTAATGCTGGTACCTGTGACCCTGGCTCTTACGCAACCAAGGGAGATGCAATTACTCTTTGCGACAACCTTTCTTTAGATGCTGATGGCGGAGGAGATGAAACCGACTGGCGTCTTCCTTCTCAAAAAGAACTATTGCAAGCCTATATTGATGGTGAAGCTAATAATTTATCCAATCCTGACGGCAGCTTTTGGTCAACTACAGAGTCTTATAATAATACAATCAATGCCCGATACGTGTATTTGCTCACCGGTACAGCGAGCAGTGGCGCTAAAACTACCGCTTACTATGTTCGGTGCGTCCGGCCTTAAGGCGATTAAGGCAATAAAGAAAAGTTGTTTTGGGGGTAAAGTTAATTTGGCGGGAATACAGGAGGAATAAAAAAATGGGCTTCCAGTCGAATAACCCGTGACATTCGCAAACAAAAATGGAACTAATGCGTTCCGTGCCAGCTCGGACGATTATGTTCAGCGTTGCCAGCGAAGAAAGGAGAAGAGAATAAGGAGAATCTGTCCATCTCGGCTACTTAGGCCTATGTTTTTGTTTAAATTTGGAAATAGAACCATCTTACTAACCCTGGTATTTTTGGTATTTCTGACAAGGCCTGTTTTTGCTTCATCTACTGACGGTACTATTGACTCGACATATAAATTTGCCTGGTCAGAAAATGTAGGATGGCTTAATTTCGGCACTAGTTATGGAAATGTTCATGTTACGGATTCGGGATTGTCTGGTTATGCTTTGAGTGAAAATGTTGGTTGGATAAATCTGGATAACGTTGTTAATGACGGTCAAGGAAATTTATCAGGATACGCTTGGGGAGAAAACGTAGGTTGGATAAAATTCAATCCTACTAATGGTGAGGTGACTATTAATTCTTCGGGCGAATTTTCAGGGTCGGCTTTAGGGGAAAACATCGGATGGGTTATTTTTGATTGTTCTACATCAGCCTGTGTTAAAACCGATTGGCGGCCCCAAAGTGCCAGACCGCAGTGTAATAATTCTTCAGACGATGACAGCGATGGTTTAACCGATTATCCTCAAGATTCAGGATGCGATTCTTTAACTGACACAGACGAGGCAAGCGCTGGAGGAGCTGCCCTGCCTCCAGTCGTTTTTAATCCGCCAACTCCTCCTTCTCCAACAGAAGAAAATCCCCAAGGCGGATTCAGAATTGTTATCAATGACAATGCCGAAGCAACAAACAGTCAAACAGTTTCTCTAGGGCTCTATGCTGGTTCTGATTCAAAAAGAATGGCTATATCCAATTATTCAGATTTCCGGCAAGCAAGCCAGGAAACGTATAAGGCAACAAAACCATGGACTTTGACCGAAGGCGATGGAATGAAGACCGTCTATGCTAAATTTTTTACTGAATATGGTCAACCTTCAGAAGTTGTTTCTGACACAATATATCTTTCTCTGCAGACGCAAAAGCCCATCAGCGAAATGACTGTTCCAGAACTAAAAGCTAAAATATCTGAATTGTTAAGTTTAATCTCTTCACTTAAAAACCAGCTTGACCAATTGAAACCGCAGGAAAACCAAGCCCAAAAGGAAGTTACAGAAATTCCCAAAGATTACTTATTCAGCGAGAACCTGAAATACGGAGATAGGAATATCCATGTGAGATACCTTCAAATCTTTCTTAAATCCCAAGGTCAAGATATTTATCCTGAAAGAATAATTTCCGGCTGGTTTGGACCTTTAACCAAAAAAGCAGTAATTCGATTTCAGGAAAAGTATGCCTTTGATATTTTAGCTCCTTGGGGTTTTCAAAAGGGGACTGGCATTGTGGGAAAAACCACTAGAGCAAAGATTAATGAGATGATGAAAGAAGGAAAGGAATGAAATATTGCCTGTGAATGATTGCAAAAGGCGACCGCCGAAAAATAACTGTCACCTATATATAAAATCTTTAGTAATTTTTCAAGATCGTGCTAAATTCAAAAATTAAATCAATAGAAGCAAAAGAAATTTTAGATTCTCGTAAAATACCAACAATTGAAACCAAAATCCTGACTGATTTTGGTGTTTTCTATGCTTCGGTTCCGTCAGGAACTTCTAGGGGAAAATTTGAAGCGGTTGAAATCAGAAATAAAGATGGTAAAGGTGTAAAAAAAGCAATTGAAAATATAGAAAAAATTATTGCACCGGCATTAGAAAACGAAGATCCGACGGATCAAAAAAGAATTGACGAGATATTAATTAATTTAGACGGTACGAAGAATAAATCAAGGCTTGGAGTAAACGCGATTTTGCCGGTCTCTATTGTAATGTGCCGCGCCGGAGCCACAGCTAAAAAAGTTCCTTTATATACTCATATCTCTCAAATCGCAGAGAACAGTTTGCCCCGTACTATCCGAGCGAGGCGAGGATTGGTTCGGGGTTCTCTGCCAATTTTACCTTCACCTTCTTTATTGCTTATTGAAGGAGGCAAACACGCTGAAAATCAGTTGAATCTGCAGGAATTTATGATTGTTCCTGAAGGTGAATCATTCGAAGAAAAATTCAGAAAAGGAAAAGAGGTTTATCGTAATCTTGGTTTAATTTTAGAAAAAGAATATGGAAAAAAATCTACAAGGGCTGGTCTTGAAGGGGCATTTACCGTGCCATCTCTAAAGAGAACCAAAGAAGCGATGGATTTGATAACAAAAGTCATTAGAGAGTCGGGACAAGAAAACCAGATAAAAATTGCTATTGATTCGGCGGCTTCCTCCTTTTTTAATGGCGAAAAGTATGATTTTGAAGGAGAAAAGTTAACAAGAGAGGAACTTTCAGATTTTTACTCCGGGCTTTGCGAAAAATATCCAATCATTTCTATTGAAGATCCGTTTGCGGAAGAAGATTGGAAAGGATGGGCTATGTTAAACTGCAAACTGCAAACTGCAAATTGCAAATTGTTGATTATCGGGGACGACCTTACTGTTACTAATCCCGAAAGAATAAGAGAAGCAAAAAAGAAAAAAGCTTGCAACGCGGTTATTATAAAACCAAATCAGATTGGAACGGTCACCGAAACAATCGAAGCCGCGAAGCTAGCAAAATCTTACGGTTGGAAATTGGTTGTTTCTCATCGTTCTGGGGAAACAATAGATGATTTTATCGCTGATTTAGCAGTTGGTCTTGGAGCAGATTTTATAAAATCGGGCGCTCCCGCTCCAAAAGAAAGAATGGTAAAATATGGTAGGTTATTAGAAATTGAAGAAGAAATACACTTGGCAAGCTGATTTCAGGGTAGGTGCTCGGGTGTTTCCACTCAAAGAGACACAATAATTTCCCCAGCGAGAAAATTTTGTTCATTTCTCGACGGCTGACTCGCTTTCGGCGAGACTATGCTCAGCCGTCTCCGAAGTGCTCTTTTCGGGAAACACCCTCGCTTAAGAGTTTATTCGTATATTCGCCCCAGTAGCAGAGCATAGCTCGCTACGGGGCAGCCCCGAAGTGAACTTCGTTCTACTTCTGGGGCGTAAAAATTCGTAATACAAACCAGTCGCTTCGCTCCTTGTAATTGCGAAGCAATTAAGCGTAGGGTTATGAAAATTCTTTTAATAGTCATTGATGGTCTTGGCGATGAAAAAATTCCAGAGCTTGGAGAAAAGACTCCTTTGGAAGCGGCGCATAAGCCTAATTTAGATTTTTTAGCCAAAAATGGAGTTTGTGGCTTGGTTCAGCCTTTCCAAAAAGGAGAACATTATCCTACTTCCGAAGATAGTCATCTTGCAATTTTTGGTTATAATCCAGAGATTTATAATCCAGGACGGGGAGTTCTGGAGGTTTTGGGAATAGGAATGAAGCCATTATCAAAAGATATTTGTCTGAGGGGAAATTTCGCCACGGTTGACAACAATCTTGAGGTAATTGACCGCCGCGCCGGCCGGATCGAGGAAACAAAAGATCTAATTAAGAGTATTAACGATATTGAGATTGAAGAAGTGAAGTTTCTAATAGGTAAGGCTGTTTCTCATAGAATTGGGATTATAATGAGAGGAAAGAATCTAAGCCCGAAAATTTCAGACAGCAGTCCAGATAGAGAAAAGATAGAGCCTTTAGATAAAACCTTTGAAGCTAAGTTTACCGCGGAAGTTCTAAATAGGTTTTTAGAGAAAGCTCATATAATTTTAAAAAACCATCCTTTGAACAAAAGGCGTATTAAAAAAAATCTTTTGCCGGCAAATTATATTTTAATAAGAGGAGCCGGTAGTCCAGGGCAAATAATGAGTTTTCAAGAAAAGTGGCAGATGAAACCTTGTTGCATTGCCGGCGGCGCTCTTTACAAAGGCATAGCCAAATTTTTGGGTTTTGATTTGATAAAAGTAAAAGGAGCCAACGGTCTACCTTCAACTAGCCTTAAAGGTAAAATTGCAGCCGCAAAGGAGGCGCTGAAGAAATATGACTTTGTTTTTTGCCATATAAAAGCCACGGATAGTTTAGCCGAAGACGGAAATTTTATAGGCAAAAAAGAGTTTATCGAAAAGATAGATGAAAATTTAAAAGAAATTATTGACTTAAAAAATGTTTTGATTGTTGTTACCGGCGACCATTCGACATGCTCTTTGTTAAAAAGGCACTGTTCGGAGTTGCTTCCAGTTCTGATTTATTCCGAACGCAGTGAGGAACAAGGTTCTGCCCATAGGGCGGGTTCTTATTCCGAACGCAGTGAGGAACAAGGTTCTGCCCATAGGGCGGGTTCTTATTCCGAACGCAGTGAGGAACAAGGTTCTGCCCATAGGGCGGGTTCTTATAAAAGCGGAATGAAAGGCTCAAATATTGAGGAGTTTAGCGAAAAATCTTGTCGGAAAGGCAAACTAGGGAAAATAAAACAATTAGAGTTATTGGCTAAGATTTTGAGTTAGTCTTTACCCCCACACCAATCCCTATTATGGTTCTTGGACTTTCAAAGACCCTTTAAGGCGAAGCCGCCTCTCGGCTTTTGACCGTTGAGCTTCAATTCTCTAATTAAGGATTGGTGTGGGGGTTTACTTTTCCTTTTATATTTAGTAAAATCAAATCATGCCCCGTTAGAAACCTAATATGTGGTATGTATATCTGTTATTAAGTAAAAAGACTGGTAAGTGGTATATTGGCTCGACTAAGAATTTAAGAAAAAGAATTTTAAAACACAATTCAGGTAAAAATAAATCGACTAAATACGGGGCACCATGGAATATTATTTATTGTGAGATAAGTTTAAATAGACAAGATGCCAGAGCAAGAGAAAAGTATTTGAAATCTGGAATGGGTCGAAAATATCTAAAAAATAGATTAAAATTCTTTTTCGTCTCTGGTTTCTAACGGGGTATGACTGAAAAAATTTCTCGCCAAAATTTTGTTTCACAAATTTTAAGCGGGCAAGCAAAAAACTTAACATCCATAGCCATCCTTGTGGCTGCTATTATTATTGGAGGAGCTATAATCTACATTAACCCATCTTTCCTGAAATTAGGAGTGACTGGAGGCTTAACCGCTCAGCAGGCTGGAGAAAAAGCTATTAAATATATTAATGAAAGTCTTTTAAGAGGCGCGGCCACCGCTTCTTTATTAAACACAACTGAAGAGAACGGGGTTTATAAACTCAATTTTAAAATTGCAGAAACAGAATATAATTCTTATGTAACGAAAAATGGAAAAGTTTTCTTCATAGAGGGAATAAATACGGAAAGTCCTTTGCCGACTCCGTCGCCATCGCCGGAAAACAGTGAAAACGAAAACAGTACTCCGGCTCCAAAGACCGAAAAACCCGATGTTAAACTTTTTGTAATGTCATACTGTCCTTACGGCCTACAGGCAGAAAAAGCAGTTTTACCAGCTATGGATTTATTGAGAAATAAGGCAGAAATTGGAGTTTATTTTGTTAACTATATAATGCACGGAAAGAAAGAGTTGGATGAAAATTTGAAGCAATACTGTATTCAGAAAGAGGAGAACGATAAGTTTACCTCTTATTTGAGTTGTTTTGTGAAGGAAGGGGATTCTGAAAAATGTTCAAGCCAAGCTCAAATAAACAATGAAAAGATTTCAGCATGCATTACCGCCACCGACAACGAATTTAATATTTCCAAGCAATATAACGACCAAAGCACTTGGTTAGGAGGCCAATATCCAAAGTTTGGCATTTACGATTCTCTTAATAATCAATATGGGGTTAAGGGGTCTCCAACTCTCGTAATTAATGGTAAAGCAGTTGAAGCAGGTACTCGGTCGCCAGAAAATTTTAAAAAGGTTATTTGCCAAGCGTTTAATAATCCGCCGCAGGAATGTTCTCAGTCTTTATCTAACACAAGTACTTCTCCTGGTTTTGGAGAAGGAACAGCTACTTCAAGCGGCGGCGGCTGCGGTCAGTAATTTCAACAAGGTATGGTCAAAGTTTATTCAACTCCAAGTTGCCCTTATTGCGTAACTCTTAAGGAATTTTTAAGAGATAACGATGTGGATTTTGAGGATATTGATGTTTCGCATGACCAAAAATTGGTGGACGAAATGGTTCAGAAATCAGGCCAAATGGGAGTACCTGTTGTGGATATAGATGGTCAGATTGTCGTAGGCTTTGATAGAGAGAAAATAGTAGAACTTTTGAATATTAAAGAATAACTCGCGAATCATATGCGAATTAAAAGCGAATAATAAGCGAATACTATTTAAAATTAGCATTTATTAGCTTAAAATTCGCTTTTTATTAGCGAGAAAAGTATGGTAAAAATTGCTATCAATGGTTTTGGCCGAATAGGTCGGTCAACCTTGAAAAAATTTTTTGATAATCACTCTGAACTAGAATTGGTCGCGGTTAACGATTTAACCGATGCAAAAACCTTGGCGCATTTGCTGAGATACGATTCTGTTTACGGAATTTATAAAAAGGCAGTAAAATTCTCAGAAAAGGAAATTTTAGTTGATGGGACTTCAGAAGGCGGCAAGATAATGGTTTTTGCGGAAATTGATCCTTTAAAACTTCCTTGGCGGGACTTGGGGATTGATATTGTTTTGGAATGCACCGGCAATTTTTCAGACTATGAAGGAGCGAAAAAGCACTTGGAAGCCGGTGCTAAAAAAGTAATAATTTCCACTCCTTCAAAAAACCCAGATAAAATACCGTCTTTTGTTTTGGGAGTTAACGAAGAAAAATTTGATCCTAAAAAACATGATATTGTTGATATGGGATCTTGTACAACGAATTGTTTAGCTCCGGTAGCTAAGGTTTTGAATGAGAACTTCAAAATTGTTCGCGGTTTTATGACAACTGTTCATAGCTATACTAACGATCAGAGAATTTTGGACCTGCCTCATAAGGATTTAAGAAGAGCAAGGGCTGCAGATTTAAATATCATTCCTACTTCAACTGGAGCGGCGAAAGCAATTGGCAATGTGATTCCCGAATTGAAGGGAAAATTAGATGGACTAGCTTTTCGGGTGCCCACTCCGACAGTTTCCGTTCTTGATTTAGTTTGTCAGGTTAAAAAGAAGGCGACAGCAGAAGAAATAAACTATACTTTTAAAAAAGCCTCAGAGAAACCAGAATTAAAGGGAATTCTAGGGATAGAAGATGCGTCATTGGTTTCTTCAGATTATATTGGGAATTCTTTTTCAGCAGTTGTTGACAGCCAATTAACTTCTGTGATTGACGATTTGGTTAAGGTAGTTGCTTGGTACGATAATGAATGGGCGTATGCTTGTAGGTTAGCCGAGTTTGCGGAGTATGTAGGAGAAAAATTATAATAATTTAAAAAACTGTCCGGGAATTGTTCCCGGACAGTTTTTATGTTGAGCCACAAGTTTGGAAGAGTGCTGGCGGAAAATGAAGTTGACGATTTAATGATCGCTCAATTCATGGGCCACAACAGCGTTGACAGCAGCAGGATTTACACCGAATTATTTGCCCTGGCATTGCAGAAAATCTACCGCAGAGTAACGGGGAAGTAGTGGCCCCGAAACCCTCGACAAACCTGTTGATATATGCTAATATTAATATAGTTCTTTTACCGTATTATTTTACTTGCGAAAACGGCAGTCATAGCCAAAAGATACTGAAAACCCTCGGTGTTTTCTGGCTATGACTACCACGCCGTGGTCTGTCCTCTGGCATAAACCTGCCACAGTTGTGGCTACTTACCCAATGGGTAAGGAAAAATTCCGACTAACAGTCGGGAAAGGAAGTGTGTCATGAAGTATCCGAACATCACATTGGGTCGTGTTGAAGCAGTGTGGAACAAGCTCGGTGGCGAGGAAGGCGTTGAGAAGTTCCTCTCTGACAAGCTCGTGGTCGCCGAACCGGCACGTCGCTGGCGCGAGGAAAATGGAGTGATTTATTTCTCCGTTACCTCCGATGGCACCACCGGCGAGGGTTGGATCAAGCGCTTCGAGAAGAAAGACTTCCGCGTCGGAGATTACGCCAAGAGTGTGCTCCGCTCCTCGGATTTCCAGTCCACCAATGGCATCACGACCGAAGTCGCGGTGCTCAAGGGAGTGCTGTTTACGGACAGCGACTGCATCACCAGCAAGATCCGAGAGAATGCCGACAAGCGGAAGCTGACCAAGCCCAACGCCGAGGTTGCGTGCCTCATCCGGGAAATGTTCTCGAACGAGGAGTTGGAGGCCATGGGTTTTTATTGGATCGTGGTTTTCCACGAGCCCATCAAGGATTCCGATGGCGATCCAAGCCTCCTGGGCGCGGGCCGCGATGACTGTGGTCGCTGGTTGAGCACGTGCTGTGACGGGCCCGGCGATAGGTGGGATTCCAGCAGTGGTTTCGCCTTCGCCGTCTCGCAGGTATCTTCGTAAGTTCTCTGGGCTTAGAGCTTTTGCTCTTGCCCTCTGATCCTTTGCCCTTTGCATTTCCTCCATTGGATTTGCAGAGGGCAATTTTTTTTGATAAAATAAAGTCGGTAATAGGCGAATCTTGCCTGAGATCACGGTTTCGGGCGGCCGAATCCAGCGTTCGTATGCTGAGAGCGTTTGCGATTAAGGTTTCAAACGGAGGGTATGCGGACTGCTCAAAAAAGAAGATACCTGGTGCGAGGGATTAAGGTATTTTAAATACCGAATTAGATTCAGCTCTGAGATCGCGAAAGTTTCAAGGGGCAGTGGCACAGATGATCTCTCGTGCATTTCCGATGGCGATCCAAACCTCCTGAGCACGAACCGCAATGACTATGGTCGCTGGTTGAGCGCGTACTATGACAGGCCCGACAATAGGTGGAATTCCAACAATGGTTTCGCCTTCGCCGTCTCGCAGCTCTCTTTATTTCTCTCTCACTTATTGAGAGAGTTTTCTTTTAATAGTTTGCCTAGCCATCCGCCGAGCATTCTGCCGGCTTCGTCCAGTCTTGCAGACAAAGCAATACATTTTTTACTATCAAAAGATTTTGTTTCCCAGAGCATCATTAAAAATATTTTGAGTGTATCTACTTTTCTGATTGCAAAGCGAATGTAAGGAATTTTCTCTTTTGGAGAAATAAAATTTGCAGTAATTATTGCCTCAATAGCGTCAATAAAAAGTTTATCAATTTTTTCACCTAAAGAATATCTATGCGTCTTTGGTAGAATGGAATAATTTTGGTACCAAAATAAATATGCTTCTTTTAACCTTTGTAAAACAGGCAACAGTCTGGGGGGGGGCTTAAAGGTTCGTTTTTATCGCAATGAAAATTAAACTGGTTCATAGATACGAAAACATCATAAGCGTTGAAAATATTCTGGAAGCCTGGCAGGAGTTTCTCCGGGGCAAAAGAAACAAGCCTGACGTTCAAGAATTTTCTCTCCACCTGATGGATAATATTTTTGATTTGTATTATGACTTAGCCAATTATACCTACAAACACGGAGGCTATCAACAATTCAAGATAAACGACCCGAAGCCAAGGATTATTCACAAGGCCACCGTCCGTGATAGGTTGTTGCATCACGCCGTTTACCGAACACTGTATCCGTTTTTTGATAAGACTTTCATTTCAGATTCTTTTTCCTGTCGGGATGGCAAAGGAACTCACAAAGCATTAAATAAATTTAGGGAATATATCCGGATCGTTTCAAAAAATAACACTAATCCATGCTGGGTCCTAAAATGCGATATTAAGAAGTTTTTTGCGAGCATTGACCAGCAGATGCTGATTAAGATTTTAGAAAAACATATTCCGGACAAAAATATTATCAGTCTACTGAAAGAGATAATTTTTAGTTTTAAGCCTAATGGTTTGCCGCTCGGAAATTTAACCTCGCAGGTTTTTGCCAATGTGTATTTAAGCGAACTAGACTATTTTATGAAACACAAACTAAAAGCAAAATATTACATCAGATATGCGGATGATTTTGTGGTTTTATCTAACGATAAAATTTATCCGAAATTTTTGTTGCCAAAAATAAGTAGTTATTTAGAAAACAATTTGAAATTAAAATTGCACCCAAATAAAATTTTCATAAAAACCATTTACTCTGGAATGGATTTCCTGGGCTGGATTAATTTTTCAGATCACCGCATACTCAGAACTGCGACAAGAAAAAGAATGATTAGAAGGTTAGAAGCGAATTCAGGCCCAGAAACATTTAATTCTTACCTTGGACTTCTGAGTCATGGCAACACTGAGAAAGTCAAAATAAGCGTTCTAAAATTTGACACGGGTTCTTGGCAGAGTATAATTAAGAAGAAAAATAAAAGTCCTTGACATTGGACTAATACACGACTGGTACGATAATGAATGGGCGTACAGCTGTCGCCTTGCCGAATTTGCAGAATATATAGGTAAACAAATAAAGTAAGCAGGTTTGTTTTGTAGATCTTAGCCTGAAAAGAGTGGACGGGGCGGAGTTCGCTGATACATAGAGGAAAAATTGTAATACTTTACTATTTTTTTTAAAACGGCGGCGCCAAGCGCCGCCGTTTCGTTTTTCCACTTTTTAACTAGTAAAAAACTGGTATAATAAACTTATGATACTTAAACAAGTGGGAAGGTCATAAAACTATGATAAAAAAGGGCAATGTTTATTTTCGAGCGAAGCCCCGCTTAGCGGGGCGAAGCAAAAAACAAGTACAGCACTTAATCCAAGCAAGGAACAAGGTTCTTGTTGAAAAACAAGGTTCTTATTCGCCGAAGGCGAACAAGGTTCTTGTCGAGAGACAAGGTTCTTACTATCCGAGCGAAGATTTTAAGAAAAAAGCAATTATAAATAACACGAAGGTTTATAAGGAAGCAGCCAAAAGCCCAGTTAAATTTTGGGAAAAATTGGCAAAAGACCTGGTTTGGCAAAAAAAATGGCGAAAGGTTTTCGAACACAAACCGCTTTATTTCGAGCCTAGCGAGAAACAAGGTTCTGAAAAGCGAAGCTTTTCAGGTTCTTATATCAAGTGGTTTTTAGACGGGAAAATAAATATCACCGAAAACTGCCTTGATAGCAATTTATCAGAGAATAAAGATAAGAACCTTGCCTGCGGCAAGAACCTTGTTTCTCGCTACGTTCGAAATAAGAACCTTGCCTGCGGCAAGAACCTTAGTCCCGTTTTACGGGATAAGATTGCTTTGATTTGGGAGCCCGAGCCAATGGAGGAAAAGTCTGTTATTTTAACCTATGAAGAACTTGCCAAGAAAGTAAACAAATTCGCCAATGCTCTAAAAAACCTTGGAGTTCAAAAAGGAGATAGAGTTGGAATTTATTTACCGATGATTCCAGAGATAGTAATCTCTATGTTAGCTTGCGCTAGAATCGGAGCTGTCCATTCAGTTGTTTTCTCCGCTTTTTCTTCACAAGCCTTAAGAGTAAGACTAGAAGATACTGAAGCCAAGGTTTTAATCACAGCCGATGGTTATTTCAGAAGAGGCGGAGTTCTCAATTTAAAATCTGCTGCTGATGAAGGAATAAAAGAAACAAAAATTGAAAAAGTAATAGTCGTTAAAAGAGGATGCAATGAAATCAATTGGCAGGAAGGAAGAGATCTGTGGTTTCACGAATTGGCTGAAAAAGAAAGTGATATTTGCAAGGCAGAGTCTATGGATAGCGAAGATCCATTTTTCATTCTCTATACTTCAGGGTCAACGGGAAAGCCCAAAGGGGTTTTGCACACCTGCGGCGGTTATACGGTCCAAGCGAAATTTACCGGAAAATGGATTTTTGATTTAAAAGAAGGAGACGTAATGTGGTGCACTTCCGACGCGGGTTGGATTACCGGCCACACTTATGCTATTTATTCGCCTTTGCTTAACGGAGTAACCACGGTTATTTTTGAAGGCGCGCCCGACTGGCCAACTTCTGACAGATGGGCTCAAATAATTGAAAAACATAAAGTAACAATTTTCTATACTGCCCCAACCGCTATTAGGATGTTTGAAAAGTATGGCACAGATGTTATTAAAAATTATAAATTTGAAAGTTTGCGGCTTTTGGGTTCTGTTGGAGAGCCAATAGATGAATCTGCTTGGAACTGGTATTTTAAAGAAGTTGGCAAAGAAAGATGTCCATTGGTTGATACCTGGTGGCAAACAGAAACAGGCGGCATATTAATAACATCCCTTCCCGGACTTGGACCTTTTAAGCCAACATTTACCGGGATTCCTTTTCCCGGAACAAGATTTGATATCCTGGATGATAAAGGAAAAAGCTGTGCGCCGGAAAAAGAAGGAAACTTAATCTTAAAGACGCCATTTGCGCCGGGATTATTAAGAGGAATTTACAAAAATCCTCAAAAATATTTAGAGACTTACTGGAGCCAATATGGTTCGGTAAATCCCTCGACCCTGAGCTCGGGACCGAAGGGTTCACCACAAGCTGGAAAGATTTATTTCACTTCAGATGCTGCTTACAGAGATAAAAAAGGACTAATCAGAATTGTCGGCCGAGTAGATGATGTTATAAAAGTGGCAGGTCATAGGGTTTCTACCGGTGAGCTGGAAAATGCTATAAATGGGTATTCTGAAATTTCTGAATCAGCAGTTGTCGGCGTTGCCGATGAAATAAAGGGCGAAGTTCCTATTGTTTTTGCTGTGCCCTCCGAAGCCTTGGCGAAGGAGGGTGGTGAAAATGTTAAAAAAGCAGTAATTGGCCAAATTCGAAAAGAAATAGGCCCAATTGCTTTGCCAAAAGAAGTTTACCTGGTTGAAGATTTGCCTAAGACAAGGTCTGGCAAAATTATGAGAAGAATTTTAAAAAGGTTATTTACAGGTGAAGAGTTGGGTGATCTTTCAACTTTGGCAAACCCAGAAAGCGTTGATAAAATAAAAAACTTAATAAAAAATGACACCAAATCCTAAAAAATACATTCTTGGTTTTTCCGGAATCGGCATTAAAGATGTTCCTCTCGTTGGCGGGAAAAATGCTTCTTTGGGTGAAACGTATAAGCAATTGACCCAAAAAGGATCTATGATTTTTTGGCTAGTTTTTGTATTTGTTGCCTTTTTTCTTACTCTTTTAATATGGGAGATTTTAAAATTAGGAAATCAAGGGATGATAGTATCAATAGTAGATGCCCCAAAGGGTGTATTTAAATAACAGTTATTAGTTTATTTTTGCGCGAGAATACCCCTTAGCTTTTCGGTGGGGATGAAAGAGCAAAAAGAACTTGTCCCGTTCTCTCGATAGAAGAGAATGGGATACCCCGCCGCAAGCGGCGGGG